>QWCB01000089.1_pt1 | contig 130248 bp, 114 predicted proteins | sample 1972511 | NCBI WGS metagenome assembly QWCB01 (sample SAMN09866719, study PRJNA288562) | Human gut metagenome isolate term5_stool, whole genome shotgun sequencing... | isolation source: gut | host: Homo sapiens | place: USA: California | reverse complement strand
GTCTCAAAAAGGAAAACCTCCGGGACAACATGAGCACATTGGAGATCGTGCTGAACATGCTGGCCGAAACCACGACCACGGAGCTTTCCAAGGCCCACCAGCCGGAGGGCTTTGAGGAAAGCCGGATCGTCGCCCGGCGCGGCGGCAAGGTGGCGGGAGACGCGCGGCGCGCCATCGAAGCGGACACCGGGCGTCCCGCCGTGACAGCGGAGAACGCCGCCCAGCTCAACGCCGTGGTGACGGATGTGATCCAGGGCGTGGAGGAAGCGGACAAGCCCAACGAGGACGAGAAATAAGCAAAAAAAGAAGCGGGGACGCAGCCAACGGATATACCGAAGGCCGCGTCCCCGTTTTTGCTATGGGCGCGTATGGGAAAGTGTCGAAAACCGCTGCTTTCTCGCCGCAGGAGCGCGGATGGGAAATCATAAGGGCGGGGTCTGAAAACGCCGCCACGGAGGACTATTTTACCCTTTTCCCGCCCTTATTTATGCCTTTTTTCACGCGCTGGGACTGGAAGTGCGGGAAGTCCAACACCACCGCCCGGAATCTCTGCTTGCAGGGATGGACGCAGCCCTTGCAGAGCCGGTTGTACTGCCGCCTGCCGTTCTCCCCCAGGAAGAAGGCCCATTCCAGCCGCCACTTCACGACCCGGCTCACAGCTCGCCCAGCTCCGGGGGCTTCTTCTCCGGGGCAGGTCTGGGCTGCTGCCTCGCGCACTCCTGCTTTGCCGCCGCCAGCCGTTTCCGGATGGAGGGCTTTTTCTCCGGCTGCGTCCGCTCCGCGTGCTCCCTGGCCTTCTCCAGCTCCCGTATCCCGCCGCTGATGCTGCCGATGCCGTCCTTGCAGATGCGGGCAAGCCCCTTCATGGTGTAATCCCAGTCCTCCGGCAGCGACAGCATGAGGGACAGCAGCCCCTTCGCTTTCAGGGACAGCACCTGTCCCGCAGGTGGTAGTTGGACATGAACGTGTAATCTCTGATCTTTTCGATGCGGAAAACTGCCATATCCGCACCTCCTTTCTCTGGTTTTGAAAAGTGTTGATTTTGGCGCAAAAAAGCCCCTGTCCTGCCTCTCAGACGCTTTCCATGGGAAAACACCCACGCCGCCATTTAAGCGGCGCTCTGAGAGGAAAAAACAGAGGTTTTCGCACCCTGATTGATACATTTTTCGGGTGGGTATAGGAAAAGGGCGCTGATTTTTCGTATCAGCGCCCTTCTGAGCTGTGCCATATTCAGCTTTTTCCGTTACATATTCGCTCGTCTGCTGTCGCAAACCATTGATTTTACTGACTTTATGGGAGTATCGTTATCCCACCCTGATATTACCTGTCCCTGATTATCAGGATAAATACTTGAGTATGAGCCAGTTCTTTGTTAATCAAACATTTATCTCTCCTTTAAGAATATCATATATTAACAATTATGATGAACCAATCTGTATTAAAAGATTTACTTATCCAAAGCCCATATGTCGAGGGGTTAAAATAGATAAATACTTAGATTTTGATTTATCCTCAAAAGAGTCTGATTGCAAGATCTTACCTAATGATGAAAAGACATTTGTCGTTAATTTTGATTTTCTTGATGATTTTAATCGTGAAAAAATATTTTATTATTTTCTACCTTTCGTCATATTTGAAATCGGTCAAACGGAATATATCATGCCTGCTCAGACGCAAGCAACTGTGATACAAGCTCCTTTTACAGCCGAAATAGTTAAAACATTTACAACTAATTTTAATGAGTCGTGAAAAAGGCGCTTCGGGCCTGGTGATTTTGCCGGGCACGAAAATTCTCCCCCTTTAAAGAGCCTTAAAGGCTGAAGAAAACCCTCGCAATCTCTCTCATATACCAGGGATCCAGCAGGCCGCCCGTCTCGCGGAGGCTGTGCATACCCCAGATGGGATTGCCCACATCGACGGTGCTCACCGGGATCAGAGCTGAGCTGATCGGCCCGATGGTGGAGCCGCCGCGCAGATCGCTACGGTTGACGAAAACCTGGGTGGGCACGTCGGCAGCTTCGGCAAGCTGACGGAAAATGGCCAGACTGTGCGCATCTGAGGCGTAGGATTGAGAGGCCGCCAGCTTGATGACCGGGCCGCCGTTGATGGCCGGCCGATGCGTCGGATCCGCATATTCGCTGTAGTTGGGGTGTACCGCGTGAGCCTGATCAGCGGAGATCATAAAGGACTTTTCAAAAAGTCCCAGAAAATCCCTGCGGCTGCCGCCAAGCCCCAAAACCAGAGCTTCCATAAAGTCGCGCGGGAAGAGACTCTGAGCGCCCTGCTTGCTGCGCGAGCCGACTTCTTCATTATCACTGACCAGCAGAATGGAGATCCCTTCACTGTCATCGTCTGAAGCGAGAAGTCCGGAAAGTCCGGCATAAAGCATGCCAAGATTATCCAGACGACCAGAGGAGATAAAGCAGTCGTTGAGTCCGCAGAAGCTGGGAGCCTGGACGTCGTAGGTGAGGAGATCAAAGCCCAGAATATCGTCTGCGGAGACGCCCAGTTCCTTCGCCAGGAGCGTTTCCAGAAGATCGGGACGGGCTTCCCCACCCACGGGTGCGAGGAAGGGCAGCAGGACTTTGTTGTATTCGATCTTGACGCCGTTGTTCGCGTCGCGATTCATATGAATGCAGAGATTGGGCAGGATGAGCAGGGGCTTTTTAAAATCGACGAGCTGCTCCTCAACGTCCAACGGACTTTTGCCCCGCAGCACCACGCGGCCAGCCAGGGAAAGAGGCCGATCAAAGAAAGTATTGAGCAGGGGACCGCCATAAACCTCGACGGCCAGCCGACTGATGCCTTCGCTCTCGGAAATGGCCCGCGGCTTCACTTTCAGAGCCGGTGAATCGCTGTGGGCCCCAAAAATTTTAAGCCCGCCCGTGAGCGGCTTCCGACCGATTTTCCAAGCCAGCAGCGCCGACCCATTCTGCGTTAAAAAGCCTTTGTCGCCTGGATTAAGTTTACCCAGCCCAGACAGCTTGCTCTCCCGATAGCCCGCCGCCTTCAGCTTTTGCGCACTGAGCGCCGTCGCCTGCCAGGCCGTCGGAGCCTGCCTCAGAAAGTCAAGAAGACCCTCAGCCTCAAGATGAGCTTTCTGATAAAGCTCCGTCGAGCGGCAGTCCGCCCTGGTAAAATCTATTACGACATTTTTATCCATGCTGTTCTCCTTCACTCGCTTCTTCAAAATATGTTTTCCTCTAACTTTGAGAACATCCCTCAACAGATGTTCTCAGGATGATACAGACCATGCTTAAAAATATACCACAGGGCAAGCTTGAGAGCAGGCTCCCGATGAAGCTTAGGATCCTGTTTTTGCGGCTGTTTTTGTCAGGCTTAACGTTTTTTCGCGCCACCGGTCCCAGCCATAGCTGCGCCGTGTTAAACTAAGTCTAAGTATAACCCGATATTTCAGAAAGGATTCGCTATGTCAAAAGAACTGAAAACCCGTGATCAAATTCCGCAGGAGCTGACCTGGGATGTGTCCCGCCTTTATAAAGACCAGGAGGCCTGCCGGGCCGACTTAGCTGCAGCCCTGAAACTTGCGAAAGATTTTTCCGATCGCTTTGAAGGCCATCTGCAGCAGGGAGGATCCCTGCTCAGCGAAGCCATTAAGGCTTATGAAGCGATCGTAAAGAAGCTGGATCGCACCCTGACTTATGCCAGTCTGCTGGCCAGCGTGGATCTGACCAATAATGAGTATGTGGCGCTCAATCAGGAAGCTGGCATGAAAGCGGCTGAGATCGGCTCGCTCCTCAGCTTCTGGGCGGTTGAGCTGGCGGCGCTCCCGGAGGAAACCCTGCAGCAGGCGATCCGTGAGAATCCGACTTATGCCATTTACCTTGGCGATATCAAGGCATGGAAAGCGCATCAGCTTTCGGCCAAAGAAGAGGCTCTGCTCGCGGCGCTGGAGCCATCACTTGACCTCCCCTCGACGCTCTATGAGACGACCAAAGCGGCGGATATGCGTTTTCCCGAACTAAATCTTAAAGATGGCCGCCATCCGCTCTCCTACGTGCTCTACGAAAATGAGTACTGCGGCTCGCCCGATACGGACTTGCGCCGGGAGTCTTTCAGGGCTTTTTCCGAAACCCTCAGGAAATATCAGGAAACGACAGCTGCGATCTACAACGGCCAGATCCAGAAGGAGAAGATCCTTTCGCGACAGCGTGGCTTCGACTCTGTCATCGACTACCTGCTTTTCCATCAGAAGGTGCCGCGCAAGCTCTATGAACGCCAGCTCGACATCACCATGGAAAAACTTGCTCCAGTCATGCGCCGCTGGGCAAAACTGCTGCAGCAGGCTCACCATCTGGAGGAGATGCACTACAGTGACCTGAAACTTTCGCTCGACCCCACGATTCCTCCGCAAATTTCGGTGGAAGATTCCCAACAGTATATCAGGGAAGCCATGGAGCCGATGGGCAAAGACTATCAGGCCATGATTATGCGCGCCTTCCCCGAGCGCTGGTTTGACTTTGCTCAGAATATCGGCAAGCAGACGGGCGGCTATTGCACCGTTCCTGTCGATGCGGGGCCCTTTATTCTGCTCAACTGGACCGGTGGTATCGACGAGGTCTACACCATGGCCCACGAGCTGGGTCATGCAGCTCAGGGGCTGCTCTGCCTGAAATCCAACAGTCTCCTGCAGAGTGATTTCTCCTGGTATGACGTCGAATCACCCTCGACCTTCCACGAAATGCTGCTCTCGCACAGCCTCATGAAGAGAGCAAAAACGCCTGACGAAAAGAAAAAAGTCTGCGCTCAGATGATCGAGAAGACCTACTATCATAACTTTGTCACGCACTTCCTTGAGGGCTACTATCAGCGCGAAGTCTACCGTCTGGTCGACCAGGGTCAGAACCTGCGTGCGGACGACCTCAACCGTCTTTTCCGCGAGACTCTGGAAAAATTCTGGGGCGATGCAGTGATTCTTGACGAGGGCGCCGAGCTTACCTGGATGAGACAGCCGCACTATTACAACGGGCTATACTCCTACACATACAGCGCCAGTCTGACCATCTCCACCGAGATGTATCAGCGCGTGCAGAAAGAAGGCGAAGCCGTGGTGGGCGACTGGCTGAAGTTCCTCTCCGCAGGCGGCCCGATTCCGCCGATTGAGCATGCCCGGCTCGCCGGTATCGATATCGAGGACGGCAGCGCGCTCGAACGCACGATTGCCTTTATCTCGGATCTTGTGAGCCAGCTGGAGGCCTGATCCCGGATTTTGCTTTTCTTACTTTGCTTCAGCAGTCTGGCCCGGGTTGTTTCTCTGAGACTTTAAGTTTTTATGAGCGGAGAAACGGCCTGGCCTGCTGCCGGAGCATGGCCTGTGTCAGGCAGGAAGATCCGGCACAAAAAGCCGGTAAGAAATTACCTTGGAAAGAAGGCCGCAAGCATGAAAGAACTTACCCGGCAGGCTCTTGAAATCTCCCGCAGGCAGGACAAATTTGCTCTGCGCAGGGTGGAAGGGAAGCGCTTCTTTTTCTTTCCCCGCCTGCGTTCCCTGGGCCTTTACCACGCCTTTTCCTCGATCGACAGCAACCTGCTGCTGAAAGATCGCCTGGACAGCCCCGAGCTTGCAGCGGACTGGGCTGGCCTGCTCTCTTTGATGCCTTCACACAGTGCCGTCTACTACCCCTCACAGGAGCACACAAATCTTGTCTTGCCGGTTGATGAGGAGGGTCTGGGTGAGCAGAATGAGGGTGCTTTGGGACGTAAATTGCCGGGCATCGACGGCCTTTGCAGCTCGCGCAAAGATTTTGTTCTCTGCAGCTGCTTTGGTGACTGTGCCCCGATTCTGCTCTTTGATCCGGTCAACGAGGTGCAGGCCAATGTCCACTCGGGCTGGCGTGGTACGCTCCACCGCATCGCTGAGGAGGGTGTCGAAAGTCTCCGTATGACATATCGCAGTGACCCGCAGGATATTTTTGCCGCGGTGGGGCCCTTCATCGGGCGCGACGATTTTGAAGTGTCTGAGGATGTGGCCGAGGCCTTTGCAAAGGCTTTTCCCGAACTTGAAGAAGCGGAGCTCGTGCGCCCCTTCCCCGGCAAGGAGGCCGAAGGCAAGTTTCTGGTCGACCTCGGCCTCGTCATCGTGGCCACGCTGCTGCAAAACGGCGTTCCCGCGGAGCAAATCCTCTTCTGTGGGCGCTCGACCGTGTCCAACCCCGGAGATTTCCACAGCTTCCGTCGTGACAAGGAGGCCTTCGGCCTGATGATGGTCGCAAGTCAGATGGACCCTCAGCTCAACCGCTGAAAATGTTACAAAAGACTGAGAAGCGATTAGAAAAAATATGAAAAGAGCTCCACAGGAAGCCTATCTCAAAAAAGCAGCGAGACCGATTTTACTGCGGCCCTTTACGCTCTTCACAGTGACGCTGACTCTGCTGCTTTATGCTTTGGATTTTCTTTTCCGCTGGCAGAATGGTCTCGCTGAACTTTTTTGCCTGCGGGTAGAACTTCCGCTGGCCGGACTTCTGGCGAAAGGCGTGGCGCTCATCCCTTTCAGCCTTACGGAAGCCTGCTTTTTTGCGGGACTCATCTTTTTGATCGTCCTTGCTCTGCGCGCTTTTCTGCGTCTCCTGCGCCTTCCGGGACGACGCCTCCGTCGCTTTCTGCGTGGCCTGGTCAGCCTCGCTACGGCCGTGCTTCTTGGGTTGAATCTCTATCTTTTCTTTTATCAGCTGCCGCAGAAACGGCCGCCGCTCGCTGTCAAACTGAAGCTCAGCACGGGGGATTTAAGCCCTGGCCCGAAGGAGCTGGCGGGTGCAGTTAAAGTGCTGATCGGTGAAATGAACGAGCTGCGCAAAGACTTGCCGGAAGACCGGGAGGGTGTGTTTCGCACAGAAAAGGGTCCTTATTCCTGTTTCGTTAAGAGTTCCCAGGCCTTTTCGCAGCTGGGCAGCTGGGAGCCGCTCTTTTCTCCAGCTGTCCAGGCCCGGCCAAAGCCCCTCACGCTCTCGCCGCTGCTCTCGCGCATGGGACTTGCGGGTTTCTACAGCCCTTTCTTCGTCGAACCCCAGGTCAACACCCAGCAACCAAAGGTCCTCTGGGCTTCCACCGCCTTGCACGAACTCGCCCATGCCAATGGCTATACCCGTGAAGATGAAGCTGAGGCGCTGGCCTATTTGCTGGGCCGTCAGCATCCGGATGCAGAGCTACGGTATTCTTCCAGACTTGGCGCTCTGCAGCGGCTTCTGCCTGCATTAAAACAAAGCGATGAGGCTCTCTGGCAGGAGAGCATGAGTGCGCTGAGCCCTGCCTGCCGTCGTGATATGGCGGCAAGCTCCGCCTTTTGGCAGTCCCGGCAGAGCAAGCTCGCGGAGAAGGTTCGCGACGTCAATGACCGCTTTCTCAAAAGTCAGGGCCAGTCCGGGGTGGCCGCCTACAGCGAATCGGTCCGACTGCTGCAATTTTTTATCCGCAACAAGGAGCTGCCGCAGCAGCCTGCAGGTGGAGATGACAAAGTGACGCCAAAGCAGCCGGTGGAAACGAGCCCGTCCCGGACCGGTGAGAGTAAGCCTCCACAGACCGGTGAAAGCAGAGAAATCAGCCCTGCGAAGACCGGCGAAACCAGGCTGAGATGAACGCACTGGAGAAAGTTGCATATCCCGGCGCTGAGCGCGTCGAAAAATTCGCATGTCTCGACGCTGAGCGCGTCGAAAGTCGCACACACCGGTGTTGAATGCTCCAAAAGTCTTACGGACCAGCACGGTTTTTTAGGACTTCACAGCAAGACGGAATGAAATTAGAAACTTAGCAAGAGAGGCAGCCGCAACATGAGCCAAACGATCCCTGTTATCTTTATCCATCACCACGAATACGCCGGCCTGCGCGATGTTTTGGCCCTTTTCTCCGAGCACTCAGAAGAGACGGAAAAAGGAGCACAACTGCAGCTGCTTCGGAGATTTCAGGGAGCGGCGGAGGAAGCGCTTGAAGGATGCAGGGTCGCTCCGGCAGTGGCCCGTGAGGGGAGCGGGTCTGTTCCGGAGGAGACATCAGAGGAGTGTAGGACTGAGGCGTCGCAGTCGCTTCAAAGCCTAAGCCTGATCTCCAGCCTTTCGCGGGAACTCTCCAAAGAAGAGATGCGGGGTCAGAAAAATGCTGAGCCGGTGCTCGTTGAAACCGCGGCAATCAGTAACGGAGAGACGGTCAGCCGCATCGAAGAAGCCCTCAGCACGCCCGATACGGGCTGTGGCAATGCGCCCCGATCCAGCCAAACAAAGAGCTTCCCTGCGTCCGCAGAGGAGCGGAGCGGACTCAAACAAAGCGCCCTCGTGCCGCCACAGCTCGCCCGCCGGGAACTCAAACGCCAACTTTACTTTATCCTCTCTGAGCTGAGCGGCATACGCTGGCCCTGGGGTTCGCTTACAGGCATTCGTCCGACCCAGGTGGCCATGGAGGAATTGAAGCAGACAGAGGATAGGGAAGAAGCCCGTAAACGTCTGGTGGATGTCTGGGGCGTGAGCCCCGAAAAAGCCGAAAAAGCCCTGCTCTGCGGGCTTGAAGAGGAGCGCATACTCAGCGGCCTCAATGCAGATGAGCTTATGGTCTACGCGGGCGTACCCTTTTGTCCTGGCCGCTGTTCCTACTGCAGTTTTATCTCCCGCGATGCCACCCGTCAGGAAGCCTGGCTGGGTCGCTATGCCGAGGCCATGATCCACGAATGCGAGACGGTCTTCCGCACTCTGCGCACGCCAGTGAGCGCCCTCTATATGGGCGGCGGCACCCCGACCGCGCTCCCGGACGGGGATTTTGAGCGCGTGCTGCACAGCCTTCTGCGCGAAGTTCCGCTGAAAGAAAAAGCTGAAATCACCGTGGAAGCCGGACGTCCGGATACCCTGAGTGAAAAAAAGCTACAGATCATGAAGGACTGCGGTGTCCATCGTATCTGCATCAATCCTCAGAGCATGAAAAATGAGACGCTCATCCGTGTTGGTCGTCAGCACACGGCTGAGCAGGTGCGTCAGGTTTTTCGTCTGGCCCGATCGCTCGGCTTTGATGAGATCAACATGGATCTGATTCACGGCCTTCCCGGAGAAAACGATGAGGATTTTCTCAGCAGCGTCCGTGAAGTCTTAAAGCTGGAGCCGGATGCTGTGACCCTGCACACCCTCAGTCTCAAGCGCAGCTCACGCCTGCAGGAAGAGATGGCCGAAGAGGTTCTACCCCAGCGTTTCCCGGATCCCGCCTTTGCCGCAGCCGCAGCCAAGGCCGAACAGCTGCTCGCAGCCGGGGGCTATCGGGCCTACTATCTCTATCGCCAGAAGAACGTGCGTGGCGGCCTCGAAAACACCGGTTTCGCCCGCCCCGGCAAAAACTGTATTTACAACGTCGGCATGATGTCCGACCGCATCTCCGTCGTTGGCCTGGGCAGCGGCTCCTCCTCAAAAAAAGTCAGGGGACGTCGTGTCGAGCGCCTGCATAACAGCAAAGACCTTCAGGATTACACGGAGCGCGTCGAAGAACTGGCGCAAAACAAAGTGAAGTTCTTCCAAAACTAAAAAGGTTTAATTCTAAATTTTATATTCAGGGCAACACAGAAATGATACGGAATTTTCTGTGAATGCCACAACGCAGCCAACAAAGCGATGCGATCAAGACAAAGCCAAGTAATTGACAAATACACATTATTTTTTAATAATTTAATGTGTCACTGTCCGATACGATCTGACAAGAGCACATTATTTATATAAATTATAATGTGTTGTTGAATTGCGAGGTGAGAAGCATGAGCCCCGAAGAGAAAATCGAAGAACTGCTGGAACTTGCAGAGGACGGAACGATAACTGCTGCAGAGGTGACGAAAGCTGGACTGCACCGCAGTGTTTTACAGAAACTTGTCAAGAGTGGTGAAATATATCAATTTGGGCGTGGCCTTTATGTCCTGAACAGCTCGTGGGAGGATGATTTTTATCTTTTACAGCGTAAGTATGGGCGCGGGATCTACTCACACGATACCGCTCTTTATCTGCTGGGTTACTCAGACCGGGCTCCAGCGAAATATACGATGACCTTTCCCAAGGGTTACAACGCGCCGTCCTTGAAACAGGCGGATTTAATTGTCAAGCGCGTTGTGCCGGAGAATTACGAGTTTGGCATAATTGAAATTGAATCCCCATCCGGAAATCCAATTCGTGTTTACAATTTGGAACGAACGCTGTGTGACATCCTACGTGGTAAGGGAAGCGATGTTCAGGTTGTTGTTGAAGCCATGAAACGTTATGCGGCATCCAAGGACAAAAACATTCACAATCTGATGCAGTACGCAGAACAGCTACGCGTGAAGCCCAAGGTACTACGCTATATGGAGGTTTTGTTATGATTACAAATAATCCGATGCAATTGAAAGCCTTTATCAAGAATAAAGCAAAAGAAAAACATATTTCGGCGCAGCTTGTCATGCAGAACTATATGCTCGAGCGCTTACTGGAACGGATGACACTCTCGCCCTATGAGGATACTTGTAATTCCATTCAAACGATTATGAACGCAATCATGGCATAAACGATCGGTGTGCTGCACCTACGCGCACGGGATAACTGAAAGCAAGTGCAAGGTTACGGCTCATAGTGGCTGTATACTTGCTGAGAGCGGCTTCGCAGCGTGGAGGATGCAAGGGGCGTATGTTTTCCCTGCCAGTTATGAAAAACGAGTTTGAAAGCGTGACAAATGAGATTGAAAGGAATAGTTGTATATGTTCAAATATCCTTTGGTAGTAACGATTGATACAAACATATTTGACGCAGCAACTTTTGCCAGGAGAACCTGAATTTGAGAATTATTGTCGATCATGTAAGTAAAGCATATGAATTTTACGTTTCGCATGGCCTGTTTAGGCGTCAGAAGAAAAGCGTACAAGCTTTGTCTGACATATCGTTTCAAGTTAATAAGGGTAGTGTTATGGGACTGGTTGGTCCAAATGGCTCAGGAAAGACCACCACGGTCAAACTCGTTTCAGGTGTTATGTATTGCCCGGAAGGGAAAATCCTAATTGATGGTTTGAACCCTTACGACAAATACTTAAGTTATCGACAAAAGGTGACATTATTTATGGGGACACGGGGGCGCTTAGACCCTGACATGAGCATAAGAGAACTTTCTGATATGTACGCCGGTATTTATGGTTTAAGTCGGCAAAAGGCTCGTACTCAGCTTATGCAGATGGGAGAAATGCTAAATCTTTCTTCCGATTTGTTAAATAAGCAGGTACGCACGCTCTCTCTTGGTCAACGCATGAAGGGGGAGATTTGCCTGGCCTTTCTTCACCGTCCGGAAATTATCTTTCTGGATGAACCCACTATAGGCTTAGACTCAGTAAGCTCAAAAGCCATTCGTCATTTTCTGGTGGATTATGTTAAGTCAAGCGGTGCCGCAATGATTCTTACCAGTCACCAATTGCGTGATATTGAGGATACTTGTGATTCTTTATTTATTTTAAAGAATGGCACTCAGGCATATTATGGCGATTTAGATAATCTGCCAAGACAATTTGCAGTGAACACGAAAATCACCTTTCAGCTGGAGAAGCAGCCTGCTGCAGAGAAATTACTATTAAAAAACTATCATCTTGCTAAAGCAGGCGAAAAGACTTATCAGATAGATTGTTCATATGAGGATATAGATGACTTGCTAAATGCCATCTATTCTTTAGGCCCAGTCAGCAAACTCAAGATTGAGAAGTTGGATTTTGAAAGTATGATTGAGGCAATGACCATATGAGGCCGGGATACATCAGGAGTCAGACGAGAGTTCTGCTCATTAGTATTTTTAAATATAGATCTCGTTTTGCCATTACCTTTATAGGGCAGCTCGTATTACCCGTTATCTTTAATAGCATTTTTTTATTTGCCTTGTCTGAAACTGAGACCAGCATTGACCGGCTTGCTCTGCTTCAATATGTTTTACTGTCTAATATGCTTTTTACAATCTCATTCAGCAATGTGGAAAATGAACTGTCTTCGGATATTCGTACTTCTCGTCTGAACTATAAATTACTTGCACCCCCAAATACCCTCTTGCAGTATTTTTTGAAAAGTATCATCAATAAATTTTTTCTAATAACTATTTTTTACTTGCCTTTTCTTATCATATTCAGTCTTATCAGAAGACAGAATTTATCGACTTTGGTCCAAGCTGTACCCCTGCTGCTCATATCAGTAATAGTCGGGTATTGTCTTTCAATCATTATAGGTATTGCTGCATTCTGGTTGACAGAAATCTGGGGGCTAAGTGCTGTAAAGAACCTGGCCCTGAGCTTGTTTTCAGGAGCGCTTTTTCCGCTGTCGTTATTACCTGAGAATATTTACCGTTCTTTAGCTTTTCTGCCTTTTCCTTATGTCAGTTATTATCCTGCCAGCACAGTGCTGGATGATACGACTTTTGTTAGTCTGAAGATAATAGGCGTAGGTGTGCTATGGTGCGTCCTGCTGATTACTGTTGTCTTAAGCATGTGGAAAAGCGGCCTGAAGAAGTTTGAAGGGTATTCTGTATGAAACAAAATTTCTGTAACATGTTTAAATTTGGTAGCTTAAAAGCTCTGCGTTACAAGGCTGACACGATTAGCTGGTTCTTTGCTGATCTCGCTTTATATGGTTCTTTATTTCTCACTTACCTGCTGCTTATGCAGCGTTTTGATAACATTAATGCTTATAGCCGTGTACAGATGCTCTTGTATATTTCCACTTACAGCCTTATCAATAATTTTTTTGCTGTGTTTTTTTCTGAGGCTACCTCCGCTTATGGAGATAAAATTATCTCAGGCGAAATATTTCATTACATGCTCATGCCGTTTAGTCCGACGAGAGTGATACTGTTGTTTAATTTTAATCTGAAAGCCCTGATCAGCACGCCTTTCTTAATCTCTGTAAATATATTTCTGATTCGACTGAATGAGGCAGCCCCCTATTTGAAAATGCTCTACTATCTCTCCATCCTGTTTGCCTCATTTTGTATGTACGCCTTTTTTACCTTGCTCAATACTTTCCTCTTCTATGGCATCCGTATTGAATCCCTGCAGGGGGTCATCGTACAGCTATTCTCCATTGCAGAAAAGCCTGACAGCATCTTTAGCCCTTTCCTCAGAAACATTTTTATTTACTTGATACCTGCTTTTCTCTTTAGTGCCGTGCCAGCGTCTATCATCATTAAGCAGCGCTTTTCGTTTGAAGTACTATATTTGTTCGCAGCTCCTGTACCTATATGGACTATAGCAAAATTGTTATCCCGTCATGCGGCCAAGCACTACAGGGTAGATATGTGACTGAACAGATGCATTTTGCCTTATTTTCGTGAATGATGAGATTATTGCTATTTCAAAGCTGCTAGAAAGTAGTATTGAAGATATATCCTTTTCAATTCCAGTTGAGGCGATGAGAATTTATCACAATATCTTAAGTATGTTCAATCAACAATCTAAATGTGCAGGTACACTAACACCTTACATTAAACCAAATAAATTGTATATTGACTATGATGGTAGTGTGTTTGATGATTTTACAAGAGAAAAGTTGGGCACACTTGACAATAGAACTATTGATGGACTAAGAGTAACCAGTCATAGTGTATCCGAAGTAATATGCCAAAAATGCTTGGCTGTGAACTATTGTGGAGGAGTATTTGGCTATAACAATGGCATTATACATGCTCGTTGTTCGCATTTCTGTAAATAGGGTCTGCTGAATAAATTTCTTCCATGTCGACAAAGAGTAGACGATATACCCCGCACCTGAGCAAAGAAAAGCCCTATCTGTTGACACGCGGGCCAGAAACAATACGCTTGGTGTAAGAACACAAAACCACGCGGATGTGACTGCCGCAAACAGGGAGATAGAGTACGCAAATGGCTATTCCTTTGAGGATACTTGTAATTCTATTCAAACGATTATGAACAAAATCATGGAGTGATGAAAGAAGATTCGTAAGGCGTAACTGGCAGCCCAGGCTCTTCCTGTAACATCCGCGAGATGAGCCTTTACAGGACCTTTTGAGGTATTTCAGAACCCAGTTGCAGGTCGGAAAAATGGAGCAGCTGCGCATGCGCTAAACATGCGAATGTTGGTGTGAGCATGACGATCCTTTGGCGGACAGCATAAACTTTTTTCTATAATTAAGAGAAAATGAGAAATCAGCACCACCGGCTAAGCCAGCAATGCCGATTAAAACATGTTCATTTAGCATATTGACAAGTATCTAATATATGATTACGATGGTTATCAAATACACGTAAGGAGAAGAGCAGATGGCCATCGTCATTCACAATGTATTTCGTGATTTGCTTGAGGCGATTGATCTCTTCATATTTCTCAAGCACACAGAGAATGAGCAAAATGACAGAACCAGTGCAGACATTGATGGTTCCAGCATTTCCCGTATGAATGCTTCACTTATGCATTTGCGGAAAAAATTACACTCTTGCTCTTTAGATGATATTAGCGGCATTAAACAGGATGATGTACTCAATCAAATCCCAGAGGTGTTTTATAAGCGTTTTGAAGATCCGGATAACCATAGCTATTCGATTTTAGAAGAGATCCCTTTTTATACTGAGGCGGTAAGTATCCGTGACATGTCAGAAGAATCATTTTTAAAGACGATCTTGAACATATCTCTTGATCATCAAAAAAGTGGCTCGAAAAAACCTCTCGATCATTTTGAAGCAATCTATAAACATGACAATATCAAATTAATTTGGACAATCATTGAAGGAATGGATATTGCGGAATCCGATCAAGCAAATTTGTTTTGGTTTCTGACTAAACTCCCGGAATGGTTCTCATCTTTACAAAGCCTGATTAGCCAATTAGAAGAGGAAGTTAAGCAGCTTGCTTCTGTTTTTGAGAAAGAGAAGGTGCAATGGGGAGAAGATTGTTGTGAAGGACAAGCCTTCATTCATCAAGAACTGATACAGCAAGTCAAACCAGGCCAATTGATCAATACATTTAACCTCTATCCACGTCTGATTGCATCTCGAGCAGCAGTCATGCGACAAATGCCTCATCCAAATGAAGCTTATATTGGGATTGGGATATGCTTTTTTGAGTATCGTGCACAGCTGCAGTCAAGTCATCAGAAGAATTCTCTCTTAATGGATGTCCTGAAAAATATGTCAGATGCCAGCCGCTGGCAGATTCTCATCCTGCTCAAACAGAGGGAGCACTATGTTGGAGAACTTGCGAGTGAACTTCAACTTACACCATCAACAGTATCCCACCATTTGAGTTGTATGAGTGAGATAGGATTGGTTCACTCAGGCTATCGCGAAGGCAAAAACTACTATTATTACGATGCTGAACAGATGAAAAGATACATGACAGAATTAGAGAGTGTATGGCTATGACGCAGCATCTGCAGCTTAATAAAAAGGGAAGTTTGATCTTTGGCTCTATTCTGAACGCATTGAGCGCCATAGGAGTTGTCGGTTTTTCGTATTATCTTTCAATATTAATCAACGCTATCCAAAGAGGAAATGGGGAAGATCTCAGAAACAGCACCTTTCAATGTGTATTCATTTTAGCTCTGACAAGCCTTCTCGGTCTTTCTGCGACATATTGGACAGGGCGTTACACCTTGGGCATTTTTTACGATATGCGTTCATGTCTCCTGCGTGCGGCTCTCAAAATGGATCTGATTCATTTCAATGATAAGGGTGCTCACCGATATATTAACGCATGCCTCAACGACATCAAGCAAGTTAATGAGCAATACTATGAAAGGGTACCGGATTTGGTATATCAATTAAGCCTGCTTGTTGCCGCATTGCTTGCCATGGTCTACATCAGCTGGACACTTCTGCTGACCTATCTTTTCATTTTTCTCATACCCATCATTTTGCCACAGCTCTTAAGTCGAAAACTTGAAAAACAGCAAAACATCTTGTCCCAACAGAATGATATCTCTGCTCAGAAAATCAACGAATACTTTAATGGTCAGAATACCATCGTGCAATTTCAAGCAGGCGTTATTTTTCAACAAGCTTTTGACCTTATCAATAATCTCAACAGGAAATCTCATTTTAAGCTATATTTTCTAACCCATATTACTGAAGAGCTGGGTAATGTCACAGGATCAATATCTCAACTTCTCTGTTTTTTTATTGGTGGTCTCTTTATCTTGAATGGTAAGATAGCTATTGGTGAATTAATCGCTTCGATTCAGCTCTTAAATTATATTTTCGCTCCCATAAGCCGAATTGGCGGCTTGCTTAGTGGAATTCGTTCGACAAAATCTCTTCGCAAACAACTAAAGGAACTTACAACTTATCCGACAGTCTGTGGAGCAGACATTCACTCTGACGAGTATCCAATGATCTCCCTTGAAGCAGTCTCACTTTCCTATGACAGCAAGACGATCATTGATAATGTCCAAATGGACTTTCACTCTCCGGATAAATATCTTTTATTAGGAGAAAGCGGCGCTGGAAAATCTAGCCTCCTGGATCTTTTAGACAGAAAAACAGAGCCAACAAAGGGGAATTTATTTCTCAATGGACAGAACCTGAAAGATATTTCTCAAAAAGATCTTTACAGAATAATACTGAAAGTTGATCAAAATCCTTACCTCTTTGATATTTCTATAAGAGAAAATATTACTCTTGGCAGACCGTATGACAAGAAGCATTTTTATGACATTACAGAAAAATGTAATTTAACGAAGCTCGTTCAAGAACGAGGTCATGAAAGCATCGGCAAATTTGCTTCGGAGATCTCAGGGGGTGAGAGACAAAGGATTGGAATTGCCCGGTCACTTTACAGTAATGCCGATATTTACCTTTTTGATGAGCCGATTGCCGCTCTTGACAAAGATAATGCAGAACAAATCCTTAACTTAATTCTCGGTTTGGAAAATAAGATGGTCATAGTTGTCAGTCACCAAGTCCCCGAGACTGTTATTTCAAGATTTGATCGCGTCATGAGACTCGAATCTGCTTCGATTGTTATGCTTACCTAAGCGTATGTTATAAGCGGATATTAACCTTCATAGGAACGCTATTGTTGAAAAGAAGGGCGCAATACTATTGACGGCAACGTCATTCCTGCTGAGGGGTGCTGCAGCGAAGTTTCAGCCTGATGATCTCCGGAGCCGCTCCAAAGCGTGCGTGAATGCCCACTGTTCCGACCCCGCAGGAGGTGTAGAGCTGTTTTTTCTCACCCAGCTGATACAGTCCGTAGGGGTAATCCCGGCCGAGTTTTTCCTTGTAGAGGTGCAGGCCGAAGGGGCGAATCTGGCCATGATGACTGTGCCCCGCCAGCCAAAGCTCCGCTCGGCCGGTTTCGGCAAACGTCGGCACGATGTCAGGGCAGTGTTCGAGAATGAGCAGGGGGGGCGGAGTCTCGCTGCATACCGGTGAGCTGGGCGCGCACAATGCCGCGTCTGATTCCTGTTTGCGGCCTGGCTTTTTTTCCTCAGCAGCCGTCTCCGTAACAAGTCCGGGCAAGGCTTCTGAGTTTTCTCTGTTATTGCGGCCGCCTCTATGCTCCGGCCTGTCTCCTGAGCAAAGTGTCGAGAGGGCGGCGGCCAAATCCGGTCTGCCGTTCATGGCCTCATCCAGACCCACTAAAATCAGGCCGCCCAGATCGACCGCTTCATTAGAGAGAAGGCGCACACCCAGCTGCGCATAGAGCTTTTCCAGAAAAGCGGCGGCCTCCGGAGATTCGCTGTCATGGTTTCCCTTCACAGCGTAGAAGCCCAGCCGCGGCTTGAGCTTCGACAGTTCCCTGGTCCAGAGCGCCAGCTCGCGTTCGCCAAAGCGCTCGCCATGCTCCAGCATATCGCCGCCAAACAAAATGAGTTCAGGCTCTTCCTCCAGCATCAGCGAAATGAGCTTTTGCAGGCGCTTTTGAGGCATTCCCGGACCCAGGTGCAGATCGGAAAAATAGAGCAGCCGCAGTGACTCCCAGGACTGGGAATTCCCCTCTGTGCGCAGACCATTCCGGCACAGACCCTCCCGATGCAGCCCGTCCGGACGCAACTCATCCGGACAAAACTCATCCGGGCGCAATTTATCCGAGCGCTGTTCATCAAGACCAGGCTGCTCCGGCCGCAGCCCCTCCAGCCGCAGTTCCAGCTCGCGCACGCGAAAACGATTCACTTCAATAAAAAAGCCGTAAAAGAGGCAGGCTGCTCCAGCCAGAAGGACGAAGCAGAGCAGCCAGAAACAGGCTGGGCTCAGGCCGGGTAGCCCGCTGAACTGGACAGCTGTCCTCACCGGGAGAGCCTCTGCGAAGCGTGAGCCTGACTTTGCCAATAGCGGCTCTGCGAAAAGGGAGCCAGCCTCTGGCGAAAGCAGCCGCGCAAAAGTTAAGCATGTTAGCGTTAGTGTAAGCATGGCGATTCTTCTTTTCTCTCTTTAACTCTGACTGCTATTGTGGTGATCTCACAGGATCTTATCATGGATAGCCCTGCTCATGTACTTTGACAATAGCCTCGACTCCTTTTAAAATACGAAGGAAATTTGCAAACGCAGTGAAGGGAAAGAGTAAGGGCTTTTGCGGGCACAGCGAGCGGCGGAGGGTGAGAGCGCCGAGCAAAGCGAAGACCCCGAAAATCATCCCGGAGCGGCTTTTCTGAAATCTCCGTCAACGGCCTGATCTGTCTGAAAGGGCCGGGTGAAGAGTTGTAGGGAAAGACGTCGCCTCCCACGAGACGGGAGAAATGAGGCTGTCATTGATGGCGAAACGGGTGGTACCGCGCGCAGAGCGCCCCGTGCAGACGGGCGCTTTTTTTGTGCCTGCAGGATAGAGACATTAAAGGGGGCAGATGGATGTACCGTAAAGTCGATAGTTCACTGGATTTTGTCCAGCGCGAGGAAGCCATTCTCAAGTTCTGGCAGGAAAAGGATATCTTCAGAAAACAGGTTAAACTGCGCGAAAATGGCGAAAAGTTTACGTTTTATGATGGACCGCCGACAGCCAATGGCAAGCCGCATATCGGTCATATTCTGACCCGGGCGATTAAGGATCTGATCCCCCGCTACCAGTCGATGAAGGGCAAAAATGTCCTGCGCAAAGCCGGCTGGGACACTCACGGTCTGCCTGTGGAACTCGAGGTGGAAAAACTTCTGGGCATCAACGGCAAGGATCAGATTGAAAACTACGGCATCGAACCCTTTATCAAACAGTGCCGCGAATCGGTATGGAAATACAAAAAAGAGTGGGAAGAGATGTCCGACCGTGTCGCCTTCTGGGCGGATATGGAGCATCCCTACATTACCTACGAAAACAACTATATTGAATCTGAATGGTGGGCTCTGAAAAAAATTCACGAGCGCGGTCTGCTTTATCAGGGGCATAAAATTGTGCCCTATTGCCCGCGCTGCGGCACGGCTCTGGCCAGCCACGAAGTCGCCCAGGGCTATAAAGACGTGACCGAAAACTCCATCTATGTGCGCTTTGCCGTCAAAGATGAGGCGGATACGTACTTTGCGGCCTGGACAACGACGCCCTGGACCTTGCCTTCCAATGTGGCTCTCGCAGTCGGTCCGGAGATCGACTATGTGCTCTGCGAGCGCGAAGAAGAGGGCAGGAAAGTCCGCTATTACCTGGCTGAGGCTCATGTCGGGGATGTGCTGGGTGAAGGGGCGACCATTCTCCGCCGCATGAAGGGTGGAGAACTCACAGGTAAACGCTACGAGCCGATTCTGCCTTACGCCAGGGATTTTGTCGCAAAATCCGGTAAAGAGGCCTGGTTTGTGGTCACAGGGGACTTTGTCACGACTGGCGACGGCACGGGCATTGTTCATATTGCCCCAGCCTTCGGTGAAGATGACGCCAATGTCGGCCACCGCTATGACCTGCCCTTTGTTCAGCTGGTTCAGGAAGATGGCTGCCTTCCCCCGGAGGTCACGGACTTTGCCGGTCGCTTCTGCAAAGAAGCCGATCCCCTGATTATCGACAAACTTAAGGCCGAGGGGAGCCTGCTCAAAGTTCTGCCCTATACCCACAGTTATCCTTTCTGCTGGCGCTGTGACACACCCCTTATCTACTATGCCCGCACGGGCTGGTTTATCCGCACGACCGATCTGCGCGGCGAAATGGTGGAGCACAATCAGAAAATCAACTGGATTCCCCCGACCATCGGCAGCGGTCGCTTCGGCAACTTCCTCGAAAACAACATCGACTGGAATATCTCCCGTGAGCGTTACTGGGGGATGCCGCTGCCCATCTGGCACTGCGATGACTGTGGCCACATCCACGTGGTCGGCTCCATCGAAGAGCTCAAGTCCATGTCGGACGACTGCCCGGAGGAGATTGAGCTGCACCGTCCCTACATTGACGCCGTGCACATCCGCTGCCCGCACTGCGGCAAACCCATGCACCGGGTGCCCGAAGTCATCGACTGCTGGTTTGACTCCGGCGCGATGCCCTTTGCCCAGTGGCACTATCCCTTTGAAAACAAAGAAATTTTTGAAGCCCGCTTTCCCGCCGACTTTATTTCTGAGGCCGTCGATCAGACCCGCGGCTGGTTTAACTCCCTGCACATGATGTCCAACCTGCTCTTTGATGACATCGCCTTCAAAAACTGCATTGTGCTGGGGCTGGTTCAGGATAAAGATGGTCTCAAGATGTCCAAGCATAAGGGCAACGTGATTGATCCCTGGTCGGTCTTGAATACTGAGGGCGCTGATGCGGTGCGCTGGTATTTTTACAGCAACAGCCAGCCCTGGCTGCCTTCACGCTTCTCCCTCACGGCCGTGAATGAAGATAAGCGCAAATTCATGGGCACGCTCTGGAACACCTACGCTTTCTTTATTCTCTATGCCAACATCGACCATTTCGAACCGCGCGAACATCGCCTTGACCCCGCGACGCTTGGCGTCATGGATCGCTGGATTCTCTCGCGGCTCAACAGCCTTATCGCAGAAGTCGATGAAAAGCTCTCCGCTTACGACATTACCGCCTCGGCTCGCGCGCTCGAGGGCTTTGTTGACGAGCTCTCCAACTGGTATGTTCGCCGTGGCCGTGAACGCTACTGGGCGCCTGGCATGGAGCAGGATAAGATTGACGCTTATCTGACGCTCTATACGGTGCTGCTCACTCTAGCCAAAGTTGCGGCGCCCTTTACGCCCTTCCTCGCCGAGGAACTCTACCAGAATCTCGCCGTGGGTCATTTGCCGAACGCCAAAGAAAGCGTTCATCTGGAGGACTTCCCCAGGGCTGATGACAGTCTGATCGACAAAGAGCTGGAAAAACAGATGGCGCTCGTGCTGGAGCTGGTGACCCTTGGCCGCACTGCCCGAGCCACCTTCGGTCTCAAAACACGCCAGCCCCTGAAACGTATGCTTTGTGCCGGCCGGGAAAAGCTGGACGATGAATATGCCGAACTGGTGAGTGATGAGCTCAATGTCAAGACCCTGGAGTGGACGGATGACGCCAGCGCCCTGCAGGATTATCGTTTTAAACCGCAGCTTCGCCTCCTGGGCAAGCGCTTTGGCAAACGCCTGGCCGAGGTGAAGAGCAAGCTTGACGCGCTCGAGGGGGTCAAAGCCTGGCACAGCCTGAAGGAGAATGGCTACATTACCCTCGACAGCGAAGAGGGTCCTGAGAAAATCAGTGAAGAAGAACTCCTGGTCGAAGTGATTCAGGCCAAGGACTTTGCTTCGGCCAGTGATCGTGGAGTTACCGTTGCCCTCGACACCAGGCTCAGCCAGGAGCTGATCGATGAAGGCCTCCTGCGTGAGGTGGTCTCCAAGGTACAGACCATGCGCCGCGACTCAGGCTTTGAAGTGACCGACCACATTACCCTGGCGGCAGGCGGCAACGAGAAAATCTTTGAACTTCTGAAACGGGAGGAACACACGATTTTGGCCGAAGTCCTGGGGGATGCCCTGATTCCTCTGGAGTCTGCGCCGGAAGAGCTCAAAGCCAGCGCCAAAAGCTGGAATATTAACGGTGAGGAATTGCTCCTTGCCGTATCGCGGGAGAAGCAGTGATGAACTTTAAATTAGGCAAAAAAGCGAAGAATGAAAAGAACCTGGAGAACGAGACTAAACAGAACTCTTCTGAGCAGGGGAGCGAAACACCCCAGGACAAGGCAAGTCAAGCCAATGCCAATGTCTCCGAGAAGAGTCCCAGTCCTGAGCAGGAAATGAGCGAAAGTACTGGGGCGGTGTCAGAGCATCAAGAGCTTCAGGAGAAAGCCGACGCGAAAGAGCCTCTGAAGAATACGGCCGAAAACCTCAGCTTCAGTCCTGAAAAAATGAGCTTTACGCCGGATCCGCCGGAAGAGGAAACCCCAGAAGTCTCTGGAACTTCAACAGCATCAAGAGCCACAGAAGAGGCGTCCACAAAGTCTGAGCTGCTGACCGCAGAGGAGCATGTTGCCACTGCGGCAAGCACAGCCGAAGCAGCAGAAAGCGAAGAGCAAAGTTCTGAAGTACCTGCTGCGAACAGCGCTAATGCGGCCTCAGGACAGGATGGTGAAAGCGCTCAAAACGAGCTGCTGCCGGACAGTCCGTCTGAAGCAGAGACTTCCTCCGAGGAAAAAGCCGCGGACGATAAAGCCGCCCGCAAAGCTGCTGCGGCCAGGAATCGCAGATTTCTTCTGAAACTCGCTCTCGGCGGTGTTTTTGCAGCCCTCTATGTGCTGCTTGCCCTGGCTCTCGCGCCCATCAGCTACGGTATTTTGCAATTCCGACTTTCTGAAGTCCTGGTGGCTCTTCCCCTGCTAAGTTCTGCAGCTGTTCCCGGAGTTTTTCTCGGCTGTCTGATTGCGAATGTTTTGAATCCTCAAAACCTTGGACTGGTCGATATCTTCGGCGGCAGTCTGGCTACCCTGGCTGCGGCCTGCATCAGCTACGCTTTAGGCCGGGGCTATCGTGAAACTCTCTCTCGTCGTCGGGAAATCAAGCTGCTGCCTGAAATCGAGCAGCAAAAGATTCGCCGGAGCCAATGGTGGCGTCGCTTTTTCCTGCTTTTGCCACCCGTGCTGCTCAATATGTTTAGCGTGGGCATTTACCTGCCCTATCTGCTGCTTGAAGCGCCGAGCCAACTGGAAATTGTCGGTTCCGTCACCCTGATTGGACTCTCCGAAGCGGCCGTCGTTTATGGCCTCGGCCTGCCGCTGCTCCTGGCACTGGAGCGCAGCGGCCTGCCCTGGCAGAAACTCTGAGCATCCTCAGCGCCATGGCTCAGTATTTTAATCCCGATCCCGAGCTGACCCATCGAAGCCGCAGCTTTGAGCTTGAATTTCAAGGCGAAAGCTTTCGCTTCTGTACGGACAGCGGGACCTTCTCGCGCAGCCGCCTGGATTTTGGTACCGAGCTGATGCTCACCGCAGCGCTCGGAGATCCGGACTTCCCCAGGCGGGGCAAAGTTCTCGATCTCGCCTGTGGCTGGGGGCCTGTGGGCTGTGTTCTGCTGCGCTTTTTCCCTGAGCTCAGCCTGGCCATGAGCGATGTGAACTCACGTGCTCTGGCCGCCGCCCAGGAAAATCTCAAAATCAATGCCGCTGCGGCCAAGCCGAAATCAACAGCCACGGGCAGAGGAAAAGAGGAATCCGTAGCAGCAGGGAAAGAAGCATCTCCTGCAAACGTTCAGCTCAGGCAGGCCGATGGTACCGCAGGCTGGGATGAGGACTTTGATGCTATTCTTCTCAACCCGCCCATTCGTGCGGGCAAATCCGTCGTTTACCGCCTTTTTGCCGAAGCGGCTGCGGCGCTCGTTCCAGGTGGACGATTCTACACTGTCATCCGCAGGCAGCAGGGCGCCGACTCGGCCCGACGTGAACTCGAACGGCTCTTTGGAGAGAGCGCTGTCAGTGACCTCGCCAGGCGCGCGGGCTATCACGTCTTTCTCTGCCGAAAAGCCTGAAAAAACGCGGCCAGGATTACCTTAACTCGAGCGCCGCAGAACGTCATCAGGCAGAAAAGGGCACACGTCAATTTCCTAGCGCACCCAGATCGTCATTCAGGGAGAGAGATATGCGTATTTTCATCAGCAGTATCGGTCAGGACAGCCATAGCTTTGAAGAAGATTCTTCCAGCAAAGTCCTGATGCTCGGAGGTCTCGCCATCGAAGGCTATCCCGGCCTTCGCGGCAACAGCGATGCCGATGTCATTTTACATGCCATCTGCAATGCTATTTCCGGCCTCACAGGCCATCCCGTCCTCGGTCAGCGGGCCGACGAACTCTGTCAGGTCGGTGTCAGCGATTCAACGGTCTACCTCAGGCTGGCCCTTCAGGACCTCAGAGAAGACCCGCGGGACTTCAAACTGCACCATCTCTCCCTCTCCCTGGAAGGGCGCCGTCCCCACTTTGAGCCTCATCGCCAGGCCATCTGCAGACATGTCGCCGCCCTTCTGGAGCTGAGTGAGACCGCCGTCACCCTGACAGCGACCACGGGCGAAGACCTCAGTGCCTTTGGGCTTGGCAAGGGCCTGTTCTGTACCTGTATCCTCAGCGCTTCCTGCCGCGATGCAGGCAGCGATTAAAAAACTAAAGAGCGGACTTATAAAAGCAGGAAACCCTCTTTAATAGAACGGGCTAATGCCGCCTGAAAATATTTACCTGAATTTTCTTAACTTTTTGTGATTCTGAAAAATAAAAACCCCTGAAACTACGGTGTTTCAGGGGCCATGGCGGGAACACGTAGGAATCGAACCCACCTGAGAAGCTTTTAACCCCTCTCAACGGTTTTGAAGACCGCGGGGCACACCAGCACCCATCTGCTCCCAACTATCCTGTGAAATATATCATACACGACGGACTCTGAACAAGGGCAAAGGCTCCTTCTTTTTTGCGTACACGACCAGCGTGTTATACTCGAGAAAAAAGAGGCTGGATCAACAAACTAACAGGCGGCTTAATGAACAGCAGATTGGATCCACAAGCTGACAACTGACTTCATGAACAGACTTTGAATGGAAGGGCCGTCGAATTGAAAAACAGCCGTGCTTTACGGCGGCTTGTTTGACTCAGCAGGACAAGCCTGTGGTTGTGATTTGCTTATCCCGCAGGCGATCAGATCAGGGAAAGGACAGAGTCATGAGCGAAGATTTTAATTTGGAAAAAATGAGAATAGACCTGCGAAGGGCCTGTGAGGAGCTTTTTGATGAGGCCGTTTACACCCGCCCGGGAGATCTTTTTGTGCTGGGAGGCTCCAGCAGCGAAATGGCCGGCGGGATCATCGGCAAAAACTCAACGCCGGAACTTGGACGCCTCGCCGTGGAAACGGTGCTTGATGTCTGCCGCGAACATGAAGTTTACCTGGCGGTGCAGGGCTGTGAACACATTAACCGTGCTCTTGTCCTGGAACGTGAGGCATTGGAAAGCTACGGTTTTGAGGAGGTTAATGTGCTGCCCCAGCTGCACGCCGGCGGCGCCTTCAGTGTAGCAGCCTGGGAGCTATTTGAAGAACCCTGCATGGCCGAATTTATCGAAGCAACCCTGGGCCTCGATATTGGCGACACCGAGATCGGTATGCATGTGCGTCATGTGCAGCGCCCCGTTCGCCTCAGTATGAAGACGATAGGACAGGCGCATCTAACGGCTCTCATGTACCGTCCCAAGCTCATCGGAGGAGAACGTGCCTGTTACCAGAAGGCTCCCTTATAAGGGAAAAACCGATCAATCGCAACGGTAAAAAGCGTGATACAACTGCTTTCCACCCGCGTATGCTGCGACAAAAACGATCAAAAAAGTCAGGGATACCGGCTTTAAGAAGATTTTCTTGGTATTCGACAGCGTTTACGTTATAATGTATAAGCTAAGAAAAAGTGGGGGAAAATGCATTGCACAAGTGGATCATCACGAACAATCCTCTCGTCCGCGACAAGCTGAATGAGAGTATCGATGTTGACTACAGGCCCTGCTCTTACCTGGAGCTTTTGCAGGCGGCCCGTGATGAGATCCATGAGGGCGCAGTGCTTTTAACTCACCCACTCTCAGGAAGCGTGAAACCGGGGGAAACCCCCTACAAATCCATCATGCTCGCGGGAGGAAAGCGCTCGTTTTCAGGAACGGGGGCAGGCAGCAGCAAAGCTTTGAAAACAGATTTTGCCTCGGTCGAACTCATTGAGTCGGCTGTGGAAACCTGTCAGAAGTTCCTGCAGCACGCCCGCTGGCCCGAGCCTGAGAAGCTATCTGAGCAAGTCCACAGGGATTTTCAGGTGGTCGATTACACGCTGATCATCAGCGCCTTTCCCTCGGCCGGTATCAGCCGGGACTGAGAAGCAAGACGTAAATAAAGTCCAGCAGCGCACGCGCTGAATTAACTTGATTAAGATGCTCACTGGTGGCTGATGAACAGGCCCCACAGGCGTTTTAATAAATATCAATCATAAAAAAGAAAGGATGAACTAAGGTGAAGCTTCAACTCGGTTACATTGATATCCGCGACATCAAGTTCGACAAGAACCCCCGTATCGAAAACGGCGTGCTCTATGTTGATCCCGACGCGCTTATCGCATCAGTTCTCCAGGATGAACTGATTAAAAATGCCCATCTCGAGATTGCCAAACCTGGTGAAAGCGTTCGCATCACCCCTGTGAAAGACGTCATCGAACCTCGCGTTAAAGTCGAAGGTCGTGGCGGCGTGTTCCCGGGAATGGTGGCGAAGGTGGACACGGTTGGTTCAGGTAAGACCTACGTGTTGCGTGGCATGGCGGTCGTGACCTGTGGCAAGATCTGCGGCTTCCAGGAGGGCATTATTGACATGTCCGGCCCCGGTGCCGATTACACCCCGTTTTCCAAACTCAACAACCTCTGTCTGGTCATTGAACCCCAGGAGGGCGTGAAACAGCACGAATATGAGCATGCCTGCCGCATGGCCGGCCTGAACATGGCGGCTGCGATTGCCGAACTGGCGCGTGAGCTGACGCCGGATGAAACGAAGGACTTTGAGACCCTCACGGTCAAGGAAGGGATGGAGAAATATCCCGATCTGCCGCGTGTCGCCTATGTCCAGATGCTCCAGAGCCAGGGTCTGCTGCATGACACCTACGTCTATGGCGTGGATGCCAAGCGCACACTGCCGACGCTCATCAGTCCCACCGAAACGATGGATGGCGCGATTGTCTCCGGCAACTGTGTGTCGGCCTGCGATAAGAACACCACCTACCATCATGAGAATAACCCTGTCGTTGCCGATCTCTTCGAGCAGCACGGCAAAACCCTCAATTTCGTGGGCATGATCATCACCAACGAAAACGTCTATCTGGCAGATAAACAGCGCAGCTCCGACCACACGGCCGAACTCGCCGAGTACCTCTCCCTCGATGGCGCGGTGATTTCGCAGGAAGGCTTCGGCAACCCCGACACCGACCTTATCATGAACTGCGTGAAGATCGAAGATAAGGGCATCAAGACCGTCATCATCACCGATGAGTACGCCGGTCAGGATGGCAAGAGCCAGTCTCTCGCCGATGCTGATCCCAAGGCTAACGCCTGCGTCACCGGTGGCAACGCCAACATGGTCATCCGTCTGCCGAAGATGGATAAAGTGATTGGCACCCTCGATTACGTCAACGTCATCGCCGGCGCGCACGAAGGTTCGCTGCAGCCTGACGGCTCCATCGAAGCCGAACTGCAGGTCATCACCGGCGCGACCAACGAACTGGGCTTCAACAAGCTCAGCGCACGCTAAAGGAAGGGAGCATACAATGACAAAATTCAGAGTTGTTCATTATATCAACCAATTCTTTGGCCAGATCGGCGGCGAAGAAAAAGCGGATGTTCCGCCAGAGAAGCGCCAGGGCCCTGTAGGCCCGGGTCTCGCACTCACCGCGGCTTTCAAGGACGAAGCGGAAATCGTCGCGACCATCATCTGCGGCGACTCCTACTTCAACGAAAATATGGACAGTGCTACCGAGACCATTATCAAGATGGTCAAAGAAGAAAAGCCTGACCTCTTCATCGCCGGACCGGCCTTCAACGCCGGCCGTTACGGTGTCGCCGCCGGCGCCATTGCCTCTGCCGTCAAGGAACAGCTGAATATTCCTTCATTCACCGGCATGTACGAAGAAAACCCCGGCGCCGATATGTATAAGCAGAATGTGTACATCATCCAGACCGGCAACAGCGCCGCGAAGATGAGAAAAGCCATTCCTCCCATGGCTGCACTGGCTCTAAAACTGCTCAAAGGCGAGCCTATCGGCAGTGCTGCCCAGGAAGGCTATATCCCCACCGGCGTCCGCAAAAACCTCTTCGAGGAAAAACGCGGTTCGGCCCGTGCCGTGGATATGCTGCTGAAAAAGCTGGCCGGTGAGCCCTTCGAAACCGAGTACCCCATGCCGACCTTCGACCGCGTCGCTCCCCAGCCCGCTGTCAAGGATCTGGCCCACGCGAATATCGCGCTGGTCACCTCCGGCGGTATCGTTCCCAAGGGCAACCCCGATCACATCGAATCCTCCTCTGCTTCTCACTACGGTGAGTACAGTATCGCCGAGTTTGACGACCTGACTGCGGCGGATCACGAAACGGCGCACGGCGGCTACGACCCTGTGTACGCCAACGAAGATCCGGACCGTGTTCTGCCTGTCGACGTCCTGCGCGATATGGAGAAGGAAGGGATTATCGGGAAACTGAATGAATTCTTCTATACCACGGTTGGTAACGGCACAGCTGTTGCCAATGCCAAAAAATTTGCTGAGGAGATCGCCCAGAAGCTGAAAATGCAGAATGTCGATGCGGTCATCCTCACCTCCACCTGAGGAACTTGTACGCGTTGCGGTGCAACGATGGTTAAAGAAATTGAGAGAGCCGGATTCCCGGTCGTGCATATCTGCACAGTCACTCCTATTTCCATGACGGTCGGCGCGAACAGAATCGTCCCGGCTATCGCAATTCCTCACCCGCTTGGCAATCCTGGGCTAGAAAAAGCTGATGAGAAAAAACTGAGACGCAAGCTCGTCGAAACGGCGCTGCATGCTCTCACTACCGAAGTTGAAGATCAGACGATCTTTGAAGTGAAATAGTTCATTTTACCGCGAGGGAGAGCCAGACGCTCTCCCTCGCCTTTCTTCTGGAAATTAAATGCAGGGGAATCCCGCACTTGCCGTCAGGCACTTGGGTTTCCTCTTTATTTTTGTTAATATAAGGTCGAGGCTTTGGGGCAGCTCCTAAAGGGGAGAAGCATCCAGAGATTTAAGACCATAGAAGCAGCGGGAACAGCCTTGCTTCCGCTAAAAAGAAAGCAAACCTGCATGTGCAGGAGGATGAAAAAGATGTCAAAAGTTTACGATTGCATTATCATTGGCGCCGGCCCTGCAGGACTGGCCGCAGGTCTCTATGCGGGCAGATCACGTCTCAGCACGCTCATCATTGAAAAAGCTGCAGATGGCGGACAGATTGCCATTACGGACAATATTGAAAACTACCCCGGCGGCATCGTTGAGGGAGAAACCGGACCTCAGCTGATCGAGCGCTTCACGGCTCAGGCGGAGCGTTGGGGCGCAGAGCGTCTGGCCAAGAACGTGAGCAAAGTGGAGCTTGAAGGACCGGTGAAAAAAGTCTTCTGCGGCGACGAAGTTTACGAGGCCAAAACCATTATCCTCGCGACTGGAGCCCATGCCAGAAAAGGCGGCTTCCCCGGTGAGGAAGAATACACCGGAAAAGGCGTTTCTTACTGCGCCACCTGCGACGCTAACTTCTTCCAGGATCTGGTTGTCTTTGTCATTGGCGGCGGCGACTCCGCTGTCGAAGAAGCCATGTACCTCACCGGCTTTGCCCGTGAAGTCCACATCGTCCACAGAAGAGATCAGCTGCGTGCAGCCGAATCCATTCAGGAACGCGCCTTCCGCAACGAGAAACTGGTCTTTGAGTGGAACAGTGTGGTCGATCATGTTGAGGGTGACGGCGTCCTGCAGAAAATCGTCCTCAAGGACACCAAGACCGGTGAACTGCGCAGCTTCGAAGCTGACGAAGACGACGGCGTTCTGGGCTGCTTTGTCTTTATCGGCACGGTCCCCAACTCTGATCTCTTCAAAGATGAGATCCATTGCGACGAAAAGGGTTATGTCATCACCGATGACGATATGAAAACCAATATCGAGGGTGTCTTTGCCGCGGGTGATGTCCGTGTCAAGAGCCTGCGTCAGGTGGTTACCGCTGCTGCGGACGGCGCCATCGCCGCCATCCAGTGCGAGCGTTACCTGGCCGAACAGAAATAAACCAACACAAGCTCAACAAAACTTCTGCTCACTGAAAATTTATGTTCTTGACACTCTTGAGCAAAAAAAAGAAGCTCTTGAGCAGAACCCTGAGAGCAGGTTGAGATTGAGTGCTTTAGCGGCGGTCAACGTCGCAGCAGAAAATATCAACGCCATCAAAACCGCCGGGGTATATCTCAGGTGGATGGATAAACAGGAGGAATGACCATGATAGAAGCTGATCGCAAGAATTTTGATCAGGAAGTACTGGAAGCCGAAGGCACAGTCATCGTTGACTTTTTCGGTGACGGTTGTGTGCCCTGCGCCGCTCTGCGTCCGCACATTGATGCTTTTTCCGAAAAGTACGGTGATAAGCTAAAATTTGTTGCCCTCAATACCACCAAAGCCCGCCGTGCCGCTATTGCTCAGGGCATCATGGGACTGCCTGTCATCGGAGTGTACCAGGGTGGCAAGCGTGTCGAAGAACTCGTTAAAGATGCCGCGACCGTTGAGGCGGTCGAAGCGATGATCAAAAAGTACTACGAGCAGGCCTGATTAGCCCGCAGGACTGGCGACATCGTCAATTGCTTTTGTAGCCGGTCCATGATAAATTTTGTATAGATGGCGTGAATGCGCTTTCTATAGAATAAAAAAAGGGGAATACCCGGAAAGGAGAAACAATGGCTATTCTGAAAGACAAGAAAGTCGTCGTAATCGGCGACCGTGACGGAATTCCCGGACCCGCAATTGCTGCGTGTGCGGAAACCGCTGGTGCCGAAGTTGTATTCTCCTCCACGGAGTGCTTCGTCTGAACCGCCGCAGGTGCAATGGACCTTGAGAACCAGAAACGTGTTCTCGAGTTCAGCGAAAAGTATGGCGCCGAGAACATTGTTGTGTTGCTTGGTGCGGCCGATGCAGAGGGCGCAGGTCTGGCCTGCGAAACTGTTGAAGCCGGTGACCCGACCTTCGCTGGTCCGTTGACGGGAGTCTCGTTGGGACTCGCTTGTTATCATGTGTGCGAAGAAGAAGTCAAACAGGAGTTTGACGAGGCAGTCTACGAGGAGCAAGTCAGCATGATGGAAATGGTTCTGGATGTCGATGAAATCACTGAAGAGATGAACGGCATTCGTGAAGAATTCTGCAAGTTCTGCTGATTGCCTGGGACTGATAGCCTCCGAAGCCTGCCAACTGCGGGTTCCCGGAGGCTTTTTTTGTCACGGGTCAGGCCTGACGGCTTTGTGTAAGCCGGTGTTATGGTCTTAAGCTGACAAAAGTTTTTATATCAGGGGGTCAGACCCAGGGCCTCCAATGAAATAAATGGGTCGGCTCGCTGCTCTAAAGAGCTGATAAGCGAGTAAGAAGAACGCAATGAAGCGTAAGCTTGAGAATCGCGTAAGCATCTACAGACTGAAATGTTTAGTCAAAGGAAGGAAAAAAGAGCATGAACAGTGTTGTCACAGGCACATCTTATGTTATGGTGCACGTTCCTGATATGGTCATGAATAACGGCACCACCCAGACCACCGAGCGTGTGGTTAACCCCAACAGCGAGTACCTCAAAGAGGCGCCGAAGCATCTTCGCGGCTATGAGGACGCCCTGGCCTATTATCCCAACCAGTGCTATATCGGCAACATTACTCCGGAAGAACTGGAAGCGGTTCCTTTCCCCTGGTATGACAAGAAATCCGACAAACCCGAGCGCTACGGCCATTTCGGTGAAATCATGCCTCAGGATGAATTTTATCTTCTGCTGCAAATCTCTGATGAGTTTGAACTGGTTAAACTGGAAAAAGATTTTATCGCGGCGACCCGCGAGCGTTTCAGCCAGAATCCCATCGTGACGGAACATATGCTGAGCCGTCTCCAGGAAGGCCTCAGTGAGGAAGAAATCTCCCATCTCGTTAAGGATGAACATGCAGAACCGCTGCTCCAGGGTGATAAGCTCATCGGCTGTGTCAAACGCGCCCATGATGTTGACCCCAACCTCTCAGCTCACGTCATGCTCGAAAACCTCGTCGCCAAAGCCTCTGGCGTTCTCGCCCTGGCCCATGGCGTCAAAAATTCCGGCCTTGCGCCTGAGGACATTGACTATGTCATCGACTGCTGCGAAGAAGCCTGTGGCGATATGAACCAGCGCGGCGGCGGTAACTTCGCCAAGAGCCTTGCTGAAATCGTCGGCCTGCCCAATGCCAACGGCTCGGATACCCGCGGCTTCTGTGCTGCCCCGGCCCATGCCCTCGTGGAGGCTGCGTCTTACGTCCAGGCGAAAGCCTTCAAGCACGTGGCCGTCTGCGCCGGTGGATGCACGGCCAAACTCGGTATGAACGGAAAAGATCACGTCAAAAAAGACATGCCCATTCTCGAAGACATGCTTGGTGGCTTCTGCATCGTGGTGAGTGAAAATGATGGCAAGAGCCCTGAAATCGATCTCGCTCATATCGGCTGCCATACCGTCGGTACCGGTTCAGCACCCCAGGCCGTGATCTCTGCTCTGGTGACCGAGCCTCTGGAAAAAGCCGGTCTGACTATTCTCGACGTCGACAAATATTCCCCTGAAATGCAGAACCCGGATATTACCAAGCCTGCCGGAGCTGGCAACGTCCCGGAAGCCAACTTCAAGATGATCGGCGCCCTCGCCGTTAAGAAGGGCTGGCTCGAAAAGAAAGAACTGCTGAACTTCATCAAAGAGCACGGTCTCACCGGCTACGCACCGACGCAGGGACATATTCCCTCGGGCGTTCCCTACATTGGCTTTGCCCGCGAAAATATTCTCAAAGGCGAGATGAAGCGCGTCATGATTATCGGTAAAGGCTCGCTCTTCCTCGGCCGTCTGACCAACCTCTTCGACGGGATTTCCTTTATGCTGATCCCGAACAGTGGGGAAGAAGCGGGAGAAGAAGGAGGCGTTTCCAAGGACAGCATCCGCAAGCTGATTGCCGAATCCCTGCGTGATTTTGCAGCGTCCCTCTGCGCCTCTGAAGAAGAGAAAGCGTAAGGTGAGCCGGATGGATAAGATTAAAAAGCACATCGCCGAGACCTTCCTGGAACTGGCCGAAGGGCTGGAAACCGGCAAACTCGGCAAGCGCCCCGTGATCGCTCTGACCGGCCTCGGTTCTGAGCACGGGGAAGAGAATACGATGAAAGCGGCGGTCGACGCCGCTAAGAAGGGCATCGAGGTCCTTTACATCGGAACCAAAGATGCGCCGGAAAACTCCGGGGTCACGACGGTCAAGGTCGCAGGCGAAGATGAACTCTTCACTACTATGGAAGAGCTGCTGAAAAGCGGTCGCGCTCAGGGCGCGGTGGCCATGCACTATCCTTTCCCCATCGGGGTTTCTACGGTGGGTCGCTCTGTGGCTCCGGCGACAGGTAAGGACTTCTACATCGCCAATACCACAGGAACCTCCAGCACCGTGCGCATCGAGGGGATGATCCTCAACGCCATCGCCGGTATCATCACCGCTAAAGCCTGCGGCAACCCGCATCCGACGGTCGGCATCCTCAACCTCGATGGCGCCCGTCAGGTGGAGATGGATCTCAAGGAGCTGGCCAAACGCGGTTACGAGATTAACTTCGCCGAATCTGCCCGTGCGGATGGCGGCTGTATCCTGCGCGGCAACGATGTGCTGCTCGGCACACCGGATGTCCTGGTCTGCGACAGCCTCACCGGCAATGTCCTCACCAAGATGCTTTCCGCAGCCAGCAGCGGGGGCCGTTACGAAACCGTCGGCTACGGCTATGGCCCCGGCATCGGCAAGGGCTATCATCAGCTCGTGCTCATTGCCTCCCGCGCCTCCGGCGCACCCCTGATCACCAACGCCATCGGCTTTGCCGCTGAACTGGTTGAGGGCGGCGTGTTCGAGATCGCAGCGAAAGAATATGCCGCTGCTGAAAAAGCCGGACTGCAGGAAATTCTCGACGCCCGCAAGGCCAAGGAAAACAAGGGTGCGGGTGAAGCGACAGAAGCGAAGGTGGAAGCTCCGCCTCACGAAGTCGTCACCTCGCAGATCGCAGGTATCGATGTCATGGATCTTGAAGATGCCGTCCAGGTTCTCTGGAAAGCGGCTATTTATGCTGAGGATGGCATGGGCTGCACCGGTCCGATTATTCGGGTTTCCGACGCTAATCTCGAAAAAGCCAAAGGACTCCTCAAAGAGGCTGGCTATATCGGGGAATAGTACCTTGACAAGGCTCAGCAGCTGCCTGTGCTAACTCACGTGGCAGGCTGAACCAACGTTTTCAGCTATTCTCAAAGCGATGCTGAGACGGATTCTCAAATCCGATCAGAGCTTCTGATCAAAGTGGTTCAGAGACTTTTAAGAAAGTCCTCATTATTTCCCAGGCCGGAGGGCATTTGCCCTCCGGCCTGAACTTTACTGCTGACGAAGGGGGAATGCAGGCGTGTCTGAAAAAATTCGCTTAACACAAATGACCAAGGCCGGTGGCTGAGGGGCTAAACTGGGACCGGGTGTCCTGCACGATATTCTTTCGGGAATCCGCAAAATCCCCGACGAAAACCTGCTGATTGGTTTCGATTCCTCTGACGATGCGGCGGTTTACAAGCTCTCGTCTGATTTCTGTGTCATTCATACCGTGGATTTTTTCCCGCCGATTGTGGATGATCCCTACGAATTTGGCCAGGTCGCAGCGGCCAATTCGCTTTCGGATGTCTACGCCATGGGAGGAAAGCCCATCAGCGCCTTGAATCTGCTTGCCGTCCCTTCCTGCCTGGATACGGGGGTCATCCGTGAAATTTTGGCAGGCGGCAATGAAAAAGCGATAGAGGCTGGGATCAATATTTCCGGTGGACACAGCATTGAGGATCAGGAACCCAAATATGGGCTTTCTGTCGTCGGCATCGTCGCTGAAAAAGATATTCTGCCCAATGGTGGCGGTCAGGCAGGTCGACGGCCGACAAGGTCGACTTGCTTACTGCTTCTCAGCATCGGCTGATGATCGACACCCTCGCCTCGCTCAATAAGCGTCCGGCTGAGCTGGCCAGGGATCTCCAACCCTCTGCCTGTACCGATGTCACCGGCTTCGGCCTCATTGGCCATGCCGCCGAGATGGCTGAAGGAGCAGGCCTGACCATGCACCTTTTCGCCAAGGATCTGCCTTTGTTGGATGGAGCTCTGGAACTTGCCAAAGACGGCATTTTACCTGCAGCGGTTTATCGTAACCGCGCTCATCTTGAAGGTCGCTATGCTAAAGAGAATGACGTCCCTCTGGCCCTGGAGGATATCGCCTTTGATCCTCAGACCTCCGGCGGTCTGCTCTTTGCTCTGCCCATGGATAAGGCGAAAACGCTTATCTCCCGCCTTGAAAGTGAAAAACGCCAGGCCTGGATTGTCGGCGAGCTGGTCGAAAAAGAAGAGGTCAGCATCCGTCTGCTGAATCGTTAGTCCTTTATCGGAAAAACGAGCGCTTATTATGGTTCTTTCCCGACGACTTAACGGGCTGGCCTTTCTTGTGCTAAGCTTGATTTTGCCTCCGGAGAACAGCTCTGGTCCTCTGGAAGCTTAGTATAACCATCTGTATCATGACCATCCGTATTCAGAAAGGAAGCCCTCGAATGAAAGAATTTACCTGTGATTGTCTGGGTCAGGCCTGCCCTCTGCCCGTTATCGAAAGCAAAAAGAAACTCGCCGAGATGGAAGACGGAAGTCTCCTGCACGTCCTGGTTGACGGCGATGAGCAAGTGCAGAATGTCAGTCGCATGGCCAAAAATAACGGCCATGACGTCAGTTCAGAAAAACAAGACGGGCATTATGTCGTCCATATCGTGAAAAAGACTGCCTGTGCCTGCGGCGAGACTGCTGCGTCCGCCAGGAATGGCAAAACCGTCATTGTCTTTTCCAAAGATGTCCTGGGTCAGGGCGACCCCACGCTGGGTGCGACGCTGATGAAAAGCTACATTTTCTCTCTGACCCAGCTGGACGAAATCCCTGATACCCTGATTTTCTTTAATAGTGGGGTGCACCTCACAACATCCGGTTCTCCGGCTCTCGATGACCTCAAAAAACTGGCAGACGCCGGAGTGCAGATTTTCTCCTGTGGAACCTGCCTGAACTTCTATGGTCTGCAAGACAAATTGGAAGTTGGCGAAGTCACCAACATGTACAGCATCATTGAAATGCAGATGCAGGCCGGCACAGTCATGAACAACTAAACGGAGCCATGCTGAATAAGAGGAAATGACGGCGGCAGGCTGCAGCGAAGCTTGCCGCCGTTGCCTTTCAGCAACGCGAAAAAGCGAATCAGTTTCCCGATTAACATACAAGTTTTTCTCGCCTGCCTGCGGCAAACATCGCGCTGGAGAACGTCACTTGAAAAATCCCCTGCAAAAAACAAAACACCTGCTGCTGACCTTTGCCACCTCCACCGAAGCCTACGCCATGGAGGAAGCCTGCCAGCGTCATGCTCTGCGCGGCCGCCTCATTCCCGTGCCACGCGCCATTGCCGCAACCTGCGGCCTTTCCTTTGCAGCTCCTCTCTCCGAGAAAGACAAAATAAAAGCCCTGCTGGCCTCGGAAGATATCCGCCCGGAGGCTGAATACGAGCTGGAACTGTAAATCCTATTAAGCCCCAGAAGCTTCATATAGAACATTTGAGCCATGACATTAAAAGCGGTATATCCGCTTGAGAGAAAGCTGGGCGAACGGGCGCCCTGCTAAAGGACGCTTTCAGCTTGCGCTGCAGGAAAAAGCTAAACAAGTCGGCTAAGCATGCGCCGCGGGAAAAAGCGGAAGAAGCTGGTTAAGCTTCTGCTGACGGATTTCAGCTGAACAAGCTGCTTAAGCTTCTTCCTGACTCAATATTTCCGCAAGCGCGGCCAGGGCTGCATCGACCTCTTCGCTGGTATTTGTTCCGCCAAAGGAAAAACGTACCGACCCCCGCGGGAAGCTGCCCAGGGTCTTGTGTGCCTGCGGGGCGCAGTGTAAGCCGGTGCGCGTCATAATGCCGTAATTCTGATCGAGCAGCCAGGCCACCCGGGCATTGTCATGCTCGGGAAAATCCAGAGAAACGACGGCGACTCGTTCTTCTTTTTCCAGCTGACAGGATGAGGAGGGAAGGCCGAGAATTCGCAGCGGCAGGCGTTCCGAGAGGGCCTCTGCGCCTTCGAGAAAGCGGCGGCAAAGTGCCAGCTCAGCGGCAGCGATTTTCCATAAGCCCTTCTGAGCCTGCTCGAAAGCACTGCGGGTGCCTGGAACAGCCTCAGTGGCAGGGGAGCCCTCCGCCTGCGCCTCCGCATTCAGACCCTCCAGATACGCCAGGGCTGCACCGAGTCCGAGAATGCCGGGCAGATTCTGTGTACCCGCCTCAAAGCGATCCGGCAGTAGCGGCGGAAGTTCTTCAGAATCGGAGAAACTTCCTGTTCCGCCGGAGATCAGGGGAGAGCATTCCTCCGCCATGAGCTCGGAAAAGAGCACACCACCTATGCCCTGCGGGCCGAGCAGTCCTTTGTGTCCGGTAAAACAGAGGGCGTCGCAGCCCAGTTCTGCAGCATCCAGAGGTAAGGTACCAGCGACCTGAGCCGTGTCAAGAATGAAGGCTGTCCCGGCCTCATGGCAGAGTTTGGCCACCTCCCGAAAAGGCAGCACCGTGCCGCAGACGTTGGAGGCCGCAGTCATGGCCAGGGCGCGAGCAGGTTTCTTAAGGGCTTCCTGCACGGCCTCAAGAGGCCAGCGTCCCTGGGCATCGTTGGGAATCTCTTCCACGATCACACCAATTTTTTCCAACTGGCGCAAAGGGCGCATCATGGCGTTGTGTTCCATGCTGGAGCAGATCACGCGATCTCCTGGGCGCAAAAAGCCCTTGAGAACCAGATTCAGCGAATGGGTGATGTTATTTGTAAAAACGACGCGTCGATAGGCGGGGAAATGAAAGAAGCGGGCCACGGCTTTTCTGGCATCAAGCACCGCGAGGCCAGCTGCCTCAGCTCCCTGGTAATGTCCTCGGGAGATGTTGTAGCCGCCGCTCTCAAGAAAATCGCTCATCACACGGGCCACACCCGGCGCTTTCGGAGAAGAGGTACTGGCCTGATCGAGATAGATGCATTTTGAATCGCTGGGTTTCATCATCTTGCCCCTTTCTTTCTGCACTCACCATTCTGCGGCTGATTTTATCTCACTATTGCTGAATGATTGCTGAATTTTACCATTTTCGTCCATTTCTCAGCCCAATCACTCAGCCCATTTTCTTAGCCTATTCTCTCACATTTGTCCGCTGTCGACATTCAATTAGCTTTGCTTTTGCTGCACTTCGTTTGCAGCTGTGTTCAGGAAGACAGGTCTCTGAGCAGGGCTGTTTCAGGAAGCCCAAAATTTCCATGCTCGGAAGAAACGCAGTATCAAAGAGGGTTTACAAATCCGGTTCGATACAATTAAATCTTTATTAACAGTTTTTCCGATCAAAGCGCTGAGGAATACCGATATATCTTCCCTATAGAATAAACTTGTTATGCGTATCTTTCGATATGCTCGTTGAAGAGGGTGGGCTTGCAGATGACTTTCAGCTTTTAATAAGAGTGCAAGATAAGTACTCAAGCCGTCACTCAACACATTTTAGGGAGGCTGTCCGTTATGAAGAAAGACAGTATGAAACTTATCCTCGCCGGCCTGTTGATAGGTATCGGCGCCATCGCCCTGATGCTTGCCGGTAACCCCGCAAACATGGGCCTTTGCATTGCCTGCTTCCTGCGCGATACGGCAGGCGCCATCAAGCTGCACAGCGCCCCGGTCGTCCAGTATCTGCGCCCGGAAATTATCGGCCTTATCCTGGGTTCATTCCTGCTCTCGCTGGGGACACATGAATTCAAAGCCCGCGGGGGCTCATCTCCGATGCTCCGCTTTGCCATGGGCTTTATGGTCATGATCGGTGCCCTTGTCTTCCTCGGCTGCCCCATGCGTATGGTGCTGAGAATGGCCGGCGGTGATCTCAATGCCTGGATCGGCCTGATCGGCTTTGTCTTTGGTGTCCTGACCGGTGTGTACTTCCTCAAAAAAGGCTTCTCTCTGAAGCGCAGCTACGTTCAGAAACCGGTTGACGGCATGGCTATGCCGCTCATCCAAATCGTCATGCTTGTACTCTTCCTCGCCGTTCCCGCCCTTTTCATGTTTTCTGAAAAAGGACCGGGCTCCATGCACGCTCCTGTGGCCATTTCCCTCTGCGTTGCCCTGATTGCCGGTGCTCTGGCTCAGCGCACACGTATCTGCCAGGCGGGCGCCATCCGTGACCTTGTCATGTTTAAAGATCCGACCCTCCTCTGGGGTTCCGTTGCGGTCTTTGTTGCTGCTCTGGTCATGAACCTTGCCTTTAACAAATTTAATCTCGGCATGGCTGAACAGCCGATCGCTCACACCGAAATTCTCTGGAATATCCTGGGCCTTTATGTGGTCGGCTTTGGCTCCACCCTTCTCGGTGGCTGCCCCATGCGCCAGCTCATTCTCACCGGCACCGGCAACAGTGACTCTGCTCTTACGGTGCTCGGCATGATCGTCGGCGCGGCTTTCTGCCACAACTTTGGCCTCGCTTCCAGCGGTAAGGGAACCACCCCCAATGGCCGTATCGCCTGCATCGCCTGCATCGTCATCCTCTTTATCATCGGCTTCATGAACAGCAGAAATGAAGCTTCTGCGAAATAGAACCAGGCTCTGCGAATCTCGGGAGAAAGGGCGGAAGCCCCGTCGACCTGGCTCGACAAATCCCGAATAAGACAAAAGCTCAAGTAAAGAAAGGATCATTATATGACCGAAGTAGATGCCCGCGGCCTTTCCTGCCCGCAGCCCGTCCTGCTTCTCCAGGAAGCCCTGAAGAAAAATGCCGAAGGAGTGAAACTCCTCGTCGATGATTTTGCGCCCATCGAGAATTGCAGCCGTTTTGCTGAAAATCACGGCTACAAGGTCAGCCGCAAAGATGAAAGCGAATGGACCGTCCTCGAAATCAGCAAATAAGCTGAACAATAATGCTTCAGATCACATCCCGCAGATCTTCTCGAAGCACTTTTTTAGTGCTTCTGTGGTGAAGCGCGGGAAGTGAGCTGAAATTCCACATCAGGAGAGATCCCCCGGCTGCTTTGGAAACGCCATGCGTCCGGGGGATTTTTTATTGAATCTTAGGAACCGTCAACTTACAAAATTGGGCCTTCATCTTTTATTCGTCCGACTTTGGAGGCCTGAAGCCTTGCTGAAAACTTGAGCCTCGCTCAATTGATCTTGTCCTTTTTCTCGCTTATTATTGAAAGGCGCAAAAGGACTGCCGCGGATGGCCCCACAAAGGCCATCGGAATTGGCGGAGATGTCTTTGAGGGAGCACGCGTGAGCAGCTCAAAAGAAAGGACCTTATGAAAAATATTGCGACCTTTCACACGCACCTTGGTGCGCTCGACTTTTTTAACCTCCTGAAAAACCTGGGTGATGAAGCTGCCGAGCTTGTGCCTGCGCCGCGCCAGCTCTCGGTTTCCTGCGGCACGGCTGTGTGTTTTTCCATACCCTACGACGAGGCGAGCATGGCCAACGAAGATTTAAGTCAGGTTTATCAAATGGCGGAACCGGGAAAGTACAAGCTTATCCGCGATGAGCTGTAAGCTTTGACGCGCCGAAAAACATAAATAAAAATGTGACCCATAAGGCGTAAAACCCGACACGAGACCGTAAGAAAAGAAACGAGGAAAACCATGCAAGAGAATAGCGCAGAGAAACCCGCAAGTGTCATCAAGGGCAAGGCCCTGCTTCGCCTGATACCCCAGGTCGACGCCCTGCTTGCCTCTGAAGCTTTTGCTGAACTTGCCTCAGAATTTGACCGCGAAACGCTCGTCAGAACCACCCAGGATATCCTCGATGATTTTCGCCAGGCGGTTTTAAGCAGCAGTGCAGGGGAGGCTCAGGCTTCTGACGAAGGAGCGACCAGGACAACAGGCGAAGCTTCTTCGCCTGCCGCAGGCCGGACGCCCGTATGGAGCCAAACAAAAACAGCGGCTGATCTTACGGATGAGGCCCTCGCTGCCGCCGTACGCGACAGCCTGAAAGAGGATGAGCTACACCAGCTGCGTCCCCTCATCAATGCGACCGGTATCAGCCTGCACACTAACCTTGGCCGCGCCCCGCTCGCCCGCGCGGCAGCGGAGAGCATGGCCCGCCTCAGTCTTGGTTACACTAATCTTGAATACGACCTCGCGGCCGGACACCGTGGCAGTCGGCACGATGTGGTTGAAGGCCTGCTTACACGTCTGACCGGGACCGAAGCCGCCATGGTCGTCAACAATAATGCCGGCGCGATGCTGATTCTTCTGGCCGAGCTGGCGCAAGGCCGCGAAGTCATCGTTTCCCGCGGCGAGCTGGTCGAAATCGGCGGCGCCTTCCGGGTTCCGGATGTGATGATTCAGAGTGGGGCCACGCTGGTTGAAGTCGGCACCACAAACAAAACCCGTCTCTCTGATTATGCCCGGGCCATCAGCGAAAACACGGCGGCCATTCTCAAAGTGCACCGCTCTAATTTCCGCCTTGAGGGCTTTACCGAAGAGGCCTCGCTTCAAGAATGTAAGAGCCTTGCCGAAGCCCAGGGCCTGCCCCTGATTTATGACCTCGGCTCCGGTCTGCTGCACCCCGATCCGCCGGCTTTCCTGAAAGATGAGCCCACCGTCGCCGAGGGTGTCGCCGCGGGCTGTGATCTCGTCTGCTTCTCCGGAGATAAGCTCCTTGGCGGACCTCAGGCGGGTCTCATTGTGGGCCGAAAAGACCTGATTGAGCGCATCAAAAAGCATCCTCTGGCGCGCGCGTTGCGTTGCGACAAAACTTGCCTCATTGCCCTGCAGGAAACCCTCAGGATTTATCTTGAACCGGAACGCATCAATGAAGAGATTCCTCTTTTCCACATGCTCAGCCAGCCCCTCAGCGCGATTGAAAAGCGCGCCGATGTGCTCTGTGATCTCCTCGATCGCGAAGGTTTTGCGGCGGAAGTCTGCCAGCTCAAAACGGAGGTTGGCGGCGGCTCCGCGCCGGGTATTTTCCTCGATTCTGCCGGTATTCGGCTGTCCCCTCAGGACAACGGCTTTCGCCTCAACGAGTTCGAGCGTGCTCTGCGATGTGGAGAGCCGGGTATCATTGCCTTCGTCCAGAAGGACAGCCTGGTGCTCGACCTGCGCACGATCCCGGACGAAGAATTGGAGACCCTCGCAGCCTGCTTTGCCCATGCCAGAGACGTCATCGGGGAAAGAGCGGAATAAGCAGAGGAGAAGAAGATGAAGCACATTATCATCGGCACAGCCGGTCATGTCGACCACGGTAAAAGCTGCCTGATCAAAGCCCTGACCGGTATCGATCCCGATCGCCTTAAAGAAGAGAAAAAACGCGGCATCACCATCGAGCTGGGCTTCGCCTGGCTGGATCTGCCGGATGGTGGAAGGGCCGGTATTGTTGACGTCCCCGGTCACGAGCGCTTCGTTCACAACATGCTGGCAGGCGCTGGCGGGGTGGACCTTGCTTTACTCATTGTTGCTGCGGATGAAGGGGTCATGCCTCAGACTCGCGAACATCTGGATATTTTGCAATTGCTCGAAGTCAAACATGGCATCCTCGTCGTGACCAAGAAAGATCTTGTGGATCCCGACTGGCTGGAGCTGGCTGAAGAGGATATCCGTGAAGAGGTAAAGGGAACTTTTCTCGAAACGGCGCCGCTCTTTGCAGTTTCTTCTTACAGTGGAGAGGGCATCGACGAGCTGCGACAGGAGATTTTTCATCAGATTGAGGGGCTTGGAGGCAAGGATGACGAGGCTCCGATGCGACAGGCGATCGATCGAGTTTTTACCATGGGAGGCTTCGGTACCGTCGTGACAGGAACCATGCTGGAAGGGCAGGTGCATGTGGGCGATACGCTGACGCTCTATCCGGAAAACGAAGATGTTCGTGTGCGCAGCATTCAGGTGCATGGTGAAGATAAGGAGGCGGCGTATGCCGGCCAGCGTGCAGCCATCAATCTGGCCCAGGTGAGCCGTCAGGACGTGGAGCGCGGCAATGTGCTGGCCGCGCCTGGAAGCATGGATGTCAGCAGTCTGCTGGATGTGCGCATCGACATGCTCAAAGACTCCCCCTACGAACTTAAAAATAAAAGCCGGGTGCACTTTCACCATGGCGCAGGAGAACAACTCGCCCGTGTGCGCCTTCTGGGCCGTGAAAGCCTGAAAGCAGGGGAAACTGCCTTTGCCCGACTCACACTGAGCGAGCCCCTGGCAGCGAAAATGGGCGACCACTTCGTTCTGCGCTTTTTTTCACCGCTGGAGACCATCGGCGGCGGACGTATTCTTGATCCCTGCCCTCCTCTGGCTAAAGTCCATGAAGAAGAGGATCTCCAGCGCTGCCAGCGCCTGGATACGGCTGCGCCTTCTGAACGTCTGGCGCTCGCCGTAGAAAGCCAGAGCCCACTCTTTCGCGAACTTGGCCTGGCGCTGCGCCGTGCAGGCCTCAACGGCCTCAGCGAAGAGCGTAAAGCCCAGATCATCCAGGAAGCGGAAGAGCAGTATGGCATCCGCAGACTGACCTCGCAGATTTTCCTGGCTCAAACTTTTATTGAGAAAATGAGTCAGAAAGCTCAGCGCATTCTGGAGGATTTTCACCGCAAAGAACCCCTTAAATCGGGTTTGAAGCGCGAAGAACTGCGCACGCGTCTGCTTCCGGAAAATCGCATTGAACTGACGGATCGCCTGCTGGAACTTTTTGCCGAAGATGGCACCATTCTCATTCAAAGCGGATTGGTCAGGCTTCCCGGTTTTTCCGTCGAACTCAGCCCGCAGCAGAAAAAAATCTCGCAGGAGATGGAAGAGATCTATCTCAAAGCCGCTTTTGCCCCGCCCGACACCTCTGAGCTGCTCTCCCGTTTCTCCAGAAAAGACAGCCCCGAGGCCGTGCTCTCCGACCTTATCGATCGCGCTGTGCTGAAGCGCCTTGACCCCAACATCTGCCTGCATCAACAATTTTTTGAAGAGGCCCGTGACTTTGTCATCCAGACCATCCGTGCCGAAGGCGAGCTCAAGCTGGCGGACTTCCGCGATCATATTCAAAGTTCCCGCAAATACGCCGTCGCCATTCTCGACGCTTTCGACCGTGAGCGCCTCACCCGTCTGGTGGGGGATACCCGGGTTCTGCTTTAGTATGGGCATCCGGCGCTTCAAACAGGGGAGCTCAGGGCCGGGTTTACCTTCCGGAGAGCCTCCCTTTTTCACATCATGGCGCAGGATGACTCCTCTGGCCTGAGTTCATGCTTCTGTCCATCAGAGCATATTTCGCTCGGGTTTTTCCTGAGCTGATTTAGCGTGTTGTCGCGGCCAGCGACGAATTTTTCGCCTCATCCTTTGTTAAATCTGCTGGAAATAACATTGTGATTGCTCACTTATTTTGCTAAAATGTTCTAAGCGATGGAATCCAAATTAGGCGGATCCCACAAGGGAGGATTTTTACTTATGATTATTGCAATCCCGAAGGAAATCATGCATGGTGAAGACCGCGTTTCAGCTTCTCCTGAAACTGTAGCCGCAATGGTCAGGGAAGGTTGGACCGTCCTGGTCGAAAAAGGAGCCGGCAACGGCGCATTCTACCATGATGAAGAGTACGTCAAAGCAGGTGCGGAACTGGTCAGCGATGTCCAGGATATGTATAACCGCGCAGAGCTGGTCCTTAAAGTTAAAGAACCTCTCTTCCACGAAGGCCTCGGGAAACACGAAATTGACCTGATGCACAAGGGCCAGGTCCTCATCACTTTCATTCACCCGGCTGCTCCGGTCAACCACGAGATGGTCAAAAAGATGGCCGCTCAGGGTGTGGTCAGCCTGACCCTGGATGGCGTGCCGCGTATTTCCAGAGCACAGAACCTGGATGCTCTCACCTCCATGTCCACCTGCGCAGGCTATAAGGGCATTCTGCTCGCCGCCAACTATCTCCCCAGATTTATGCCCCAGTACTTCACGGCTGTCGGCATGATTAAACCCTGCAAGGCCCTGGTCATCGGTACCGGCGTCGCTGGCCTCCAGGCTCTGGCCACGGCGAAGCGCCTCGGCGCCATTATCCACGCCGCAGATATCCGTCCGGATGCTGCCGATCAGGCCGCCTCTCTGGGTGCCAAGACCATTGATCTCGGCGTTCCTAAAGAAGTCGCCATGGGTGAGGGCGGTTATGCTCAGGAGCTGCCGGAGAACTACCTGCAGCATGAGCGCGAAGTCCTCAAGGACATCGTTCCGGAGATGGATATTATCTTCTGCTCAGCCCTGGTTCCTGGCTGCCTGGCCCCGGTAATTCTCACCGAAGAGATGGTTAAGAGCATGAAGCCCGGCTCTGTCATCGTTGATATTTCCATCGACCAGGGCGGTAACTGCGCCATTTCTCCGGTCGGCGATGTTGCCGTCAAGCACCACGTCACCTGCATCGGCATTAAGAATATTCCGGGCCTCCTGCCTGAAAGCTCCACCTGGATGTTCTCGCAGAACATCTTTAACTTCGCCAAATACATCATCAAGGATGGCAAGATTGTCCTCGATCGTGAGGATGAAATCATCAAAAAGTCGCTCTGCACGATCGACGGGAAAATCGTCCACGCCGGCGCCAGAGAAGCCATGGGCCTCGACTGAAAATAGTCCGCCTGCGCGCGCTCTCTGCAGAGCGCGCGCTTTCTTTATGTGAGAAAGGAGAAGCTATGCAGGGAATTCTCTTAATCCTGGTCTTCGCGATCTCGACTTTTATCGGCTATAAACTTATTGGGCGCGTCCCCAGCCTCCTGCACACACCGCTGATGTCCGGAATGAACGCCTTTTCCGGCGTGACTGTGCTTGGTTGCCTCAGCGCCACGGCAGCAGCTGTCGGCTTTAACAGCAAACTGCTGGGCATCCTGGCCATTATCCTCGCCATGATTAATGTCGTCGGAGGCTTCGGCGTCACTGACCGAATGCTCCGCATGTTCCACAGGGGCAGAAAAAAGACAGAAGGGGAGGCCAAAAATGCTTAATCTCTTTTTGACCGGCCTGCCTGTGCTGGCCCTGGCTGTCGATAGAAAAGCCATTTACTACGCGGCTTCGGTTCTGCTCATTGCTCTCGTCATGCTCTGCATCTCGCGCATGAGCAAGGTAGAGACAGCCGTCAGCGGCAACCGCATCGGAGCTCTTTCCATGTTTGCGGCCATCTTGCTGACCCTCTGGTACTACCATATTTTCACAGTAGCTGAACTGTGGATCGCCATGCTCATCGGCGCAGCCCTGGGCCTCTGGATCTCTGCCAAAGTACAGATGATCCAAATGCCTCAGATGGTTGGTCTGCTCAACGGTTTTGGCGGTCTAGCTTCCATGATTGCCGGTATTCTCACGCTGCTGTCTGCACACCGCGAATTCATGGGAGCGGCAAACGTCAGTAATTTTCGACTGGACGCCTTCAGTCAGATTACGGCAGGACTGGCCGTGGTCGTCGGTGGTCTCACCTGGGCGGGTTCTGCGGTCGCCGCAGCCAAACTTGCCGGAAAACTCCAGCAACGTCCGGTCATTTACCCGCTGCATCAGCTCTGGACGGGCCTTTTTCTCCTGATTTCACTGGTCGTGCCCTTTTTCTTTGCCATGACCAATCTCTTCGGGGTGAAGGAACGTGTCCTGCTGATTCTCATCGCTGTCGTGGCCTCAAACCTCTTCGGTTATTTCTTTGCCATACGCGTGGGCGGCGCGGATATGCCGATCACGATCTCTCTGCTCAACTCCTTTTCCGGCGTGGCCGGTTCTATTGCCGGTATGGCGATGAATGACATCCTGCTCGTAGCCGTCGGTGGTATCGTCGGGGCATCCGGCCTCCTGCTCACGCAGATCATGTGCCGCAGCATGAACCGGCATCTCTTCGATATTCTTCTGGGTAAGAGCAGCAAGCCGCTCACCCGGGGTGAGTCAGATAAAGGCGGGAGCAAGAGCAGTGCAGGGCCTGTAGCTGCCGAAGCCTCCAAGGCAGAAAGTACCGTGAAAGAGATCTCTGGAATTGCAACTGCTGCCCCTGAGGCCTCAGGTACAGAACTTTCTGGAAGCGCGGACGCAGCGCCCGGACAGGCAAAGCCTTCCGCAACCGCTGCCCAGGCCATTTCCGGTGGAAGTTCTGCTGCAAAAGACATAGACGCTGCGCTAAGCCCCGAAGTCCATGCGGCTCAGTGGCTCCAGGAAGCTCAGAGTGTCATTATCGTGCCGGGCTATGGCATGGCTCGTTCGCAGGCCCAGCCGCTGGTCAAACAGCTGGCCGATCGCCTGGAGAGCGAAGGCAAAAAGGTGCGTTTCGCCATTCATCCCGTGGCCGGTCGTATGCCGGGTCACATGAACGTCCTGCTCGCCGAAGTGGATGTACCCTACGAGAAGCTCTTTGAGATGCAGGCCATCGACGGTGAATTCAAGGATACGGACGTGGCCATCGTTATCGGTGCCAATGACGTCATCAATCCCGCCGCAAACACGGCTGAGGGCACGCCGATATACGGCATGCCGGTACTCTCCGTGGCAGATGCCAGGCATATTCTTATCCTGAACTTCGACCTTAAACCTGGCTACGCCGGAGTGGAAAATCCCCTCTATGCCGAAGCTAAGGAGAGCCACGAACACGTGGAGATCATTCTTGGTGACGCCAAAGAATCTCTCAATAAAATCAGCAAGGCCTGCGCAGAAATGCAGGCAGGAAAAATGTCTGGGGAGAAGGACGCCGCACAGGCCGCGGCCGCGGATTCATCTGCGGCGCCAGCCAAATCCGGACTTGAGCGCGCAGCGGACGAACTAAAGTCTGCCGCCAGCGTCATCATCGTGCCGGGCTATGGCATGGCCCGCTCGCAGGCGCAACCGCTGGTCAAACAGCTCGCCGACCGCCTGGAGAGCGAAGGCAAAAAGGTGCGCTTTGCCATTCACCCCGTGGCCGGTCGTATGCCGGGTCACATGAATGTCCTGCTCGCCGAAGTGGATGTGCCCTACGAGAAGCTCTTTGAGATGCAGGCCATCGACGGCGACTTCAAGGATACCGATATGGCCATCGTCATCGGGGCCAACGACGTCATCAATCCTGCAGCAAATACGGCTGAGGGCACGCCGATTTATGGCATGCCCGTACTCTCCGTCGCAGACGCCAGGCACATTCTCATCCTCAACTTCGACCTTAAACCAGGCTACGCCGGGGTGGAAAATCCCCTCTATGCCGAAGCTGCTGCCGGAGAAGAGCACGTTATCGTCGCCCTCGGAGACGCCAAAGATAGTCTCAACAAGCTTCTGGCCCTTCTCTAAGCCAAAGAAGAATTTTATTCCACATGAAAGTTTGAGGAATCAACGCCCTAAACTTATAAAAAATAAAAGTTTAGGGCATAGCGTTGTCAAAAGGTCAGTTATTCGATATGAGAAAATAGCACAGAAAGTTCTTAACACCTCAAACTGCCCTGCGCCCTCCTGGCCGTTTGCACAAAACAAAAGCCGGAGGGCTTTTTATTGGGGAAAGCAAGTTTGCTTGAGCAAAAGGCAGTCAAGCGCAGATATGATCTGGATCAAAATGAAGCAGGATCATGGGAAAACGCTGTCCTTTTGGATTTTTTACGACCTCAGCCTGGGCGGCTCAATGAGCTGCTCACCGAGCAGATGACGGACAGCTGCAGAGGCCAGCAGGAGGCCTGCGGCAGCCGGGACAAATATCATTGATGAGGGGCCGGAGCGTTCGGGTGGAAGCTCTCGGGCTGGTTCTCTGGAGGCGACCAGGGGAAGACTTCGCAGCCCTGCATCCCGAAGCAGCTTGCGCAGTTTTTTGAGAAGGGGATCGCCCTCAGTCTTAAAAAGATCTGTGAGTTCAAGCTTCGAAGGGTCGAGGCGCCGTCCGCAGCCGCCGCAGCTGAGGAGGGGCTGACCTTTGCTTGCACAGGCCAGGGCAAGCGCCCTTTTGGCGGGAATGTCGTCGATGGCGTCGATGACAAGATCATAGACAGCTGTGGAACCTGCGGACCGCAGCTCTGTTGAAACGACTGAGGCATTGCCAGGATCCTCCGCTGAAGTGCTGAAATGCTCTTCCACTGAGGTGCTGAGAAAGTCGTCTACATTTGCTTCGTCCAGACGAGACTGTAGAGGATGTAAGACGGTATCGTGTGATATACGGTAAAGTTCCCTGGCCATGGCCTGTACTTTTGCCTGGCCGATACTGTCGAGGAGAGCTGGGAGCTGACGGTTGAGATTGCTTTCGGCAACGACGTCCGGATCAACCAGGGTCAGCTGACCCAGGCCCGAGCGCACCAGCCCTTCGGCGACAAAAGAGCCGACGCCGCCTGTTCCGAAAAGTAAAATATGAGCGGCTCTCAGCCGAGCCAGCCCGTCTGTCCCGATAAGTCCTTCTGTACGTTCTGTCCAGGCCATTGAAGTACCATTCCTCTCTCTGCTAGAGATGCGCCGCAGCTCCACTACGGGAACCTTTGCAGCTGCAGCCAAAGCCTTGTCAGCTCTTGCGGTGCCCTCACCGCGACTGGTGGGTTCCTTTGCGCAGTCGCCAAAGCTTTATCCTGCCCTTGTGGCAACTGCACACCCCTGCCAGGTGCAGTGTGCTGATCTCTGTCCGGTAATGATCTTTTCCAGCTTATTATAGCGGCTGAGACGGCCAACTATGCTAAAATAAATGAAATTGAGGAAAGTGCAGGTGCGAACTATGGCAAACACGCAGACCGCCAGGCCTGAACGCAGCGAAGCCGGGACGATGCTCGATCTGGAAGCCCTGAAAAAGCATTTTGGCGAGTGGTACCGTGACGATGACTTGCTCGAAGAAGCGGAGATGAATACCGATCTCTATCCCTATCGTGAGCTCTTTTCGCCCATCAAAATTGGCCGCCTTGAGATTAAAAACCGCCTGGTCATGGCCCCTATGGGCAACATTAACATGAATGACGAGACGGGACGTCCCGGCGAGCGCATGGTTCGCTATTTTGAAGAGCGCGCCAAAGGCGGAACGGGCCTCCTGACCTCGGGCCTCATTCCTGTTTCACAGGGGATTGACCCGACTGTGCTCGAAAAAGACCGACTCGGATATTTCCCGCGCCTGCACGGCAGCCGCTCTTACTACTCAGGCTGGCGTGATATCGCCAACGCCTGCCATTCCTATGGCGCGCGCTTTTTTATCCAGCTCACCGCCGGTCTCGGACGCGTCGGCAATCCGGAATGCCTGCTGACTTTAAAACGCTTTCCGCGCTCAGCGTCCTTTAATAAAAACTACTATCTTCCCGCCGTTCCCTGCCTTAGGCTCAGTGATCGCAGCCTCAAAAAGATCATCCGCCGGACCGGAGACGCCGCGGCAGATGCCAAAGTGGCGGGCATCGACGGAGTGTACCTCCACGCGCATGAGGGCTACCTCATGGAGCAGCTCGCCAACCGGGCCTTTAATCGCCGGAAACTCGGCCGTTACGCAAATTGGCAGGCTTTCGGCCTCGATATGGTCAGGGAGATTCGCCGGCGTTGCGGCGATCGCTATCCCATCATGTTCCGCCTCGACCTTTCACTCATGCTGAATGTGACTTACGGGGAAGAACTGAAGAAAATTCCCGAACTGAAAAAATACAGCAACGAGCGCAGCGTCGAAGAGTCGCTGCAATACATGGAAGCTCTGATTCGTGCCGGTGTCGACTGCTTCGATGTGGATCTCGGCTGCTACGACAACTGGTGGCTGCCCCATCCCCCGACCTTTATGCCTCCGGCCTGCTATCGCGATGTGGCGGCCTGTGCCAAAGCCTATCTTGAAGAAAAGAAAATTCTCTCCAATCAGGGCGTGCCTGTGCCCATTGTTGCGGTGGGCAAGCTTGGTTATCCCGATCTGGCCGAAAAGCTCCTGCGCGAGAGTAAGGCCGATATGATCATGCTGGGTCGTCCGCTGCTGGCGGATCCCTATTGGCCGCAGAAGGCCTACGCCGGACGTGTGGCGGATATCCGCCCCTGTATCGGCTGCCAGGATGCCTGTATCAATGAGTTTGTCGAGGGGGGCCACCCCTATTGCACCGTCAATCCACGCTGCTCCTTTGAGATGCAATTTCCGCTCGAAGCTCCACCCGCCCCCCGGTGCAAACGGGTAGCGGTGATCGGGGCGGGCCCTGCAGGCATTGAATGCGCCCTTGCCTGTCATGCCCGTGGTCACGAGGTTGTTCTCTTCGACGACAAAGCTGCAGCAGGGGGGACGCTGGACGTGGCGGCGCTCGCCAAGATCAAGATGGACTTGCACCATTATGTTGACTGGCTGCAGCATCAGGTCGAAAAAGCCAGCCAGGAGCCGGGCTTCCGCTATTTGCCCAAGACCATCGCCAGCCTTAACATGCTTCTGGATGAACGCTTTGATGTCATTGTCTGTGCGACCGGAGCCAAAGCCGTCGGATTGCCGGTCGACGGAGCGGAACATGCCTTGCTGGGTGCGGAGGTTACCGAGCATCTTGAAAGGGTCGAGGGCAAAAAGAAAATCATCATCGTGGGTGCCGGTGCTGTGGGCATGGAGCTTGCGTTTAAACTCTCCGACGATCCCGAGCGCGAAATTCTCATCGTAGAAGCGACGGACAAGGTCCTGGATGGTGTCTGCACAGCCAACCGCGGCTATCTCATCTATTATCTCAAGGAGCGTGGCGCTAAAATCTGGCTGCACTCGCAGCTCGTCTCCATCAGCGATAAAGGCGCCACCATCCGCCACAACGTCAGCCCCAGCGTGCCCAATCCCTTTGTTACCTGGACCCCGCTGCTCCCGGAAAACGTTGTCAATCCTCTGGCCAAACCTGTGAAAGAAGACTTCCGCGAAGAATTTGTTGAAGCTGACGCGGTCATTCTCGCTGTCGGCATGAAAAGTGACGACAAGCTCTATCGTGAGCTGGTCCAGAATTACGCGGCCCCGGAAATCTACAATATCGGCGACAGCTTCCAGGCGGCCACCATCAAGCCGGCTGTGCGCGCGGGCTACCGCCTGGGCATGAAAATCTGAACGAACCCGGTACATGCCCTTAGATGAGTGAGGTAAGGGATCCTATGAAAGCATCAGAAGCCCCTCTGAAATTTGCCCTGGTCGGTCTGGGCCGCGCTGCCCGTCACCATCTCATGGCGCTGCGTGTGCAGCAGAAAAAGGGGCGGGCCGAACTCATCGCCGTGGCGGACGCAAATCAAGCCGCAGCCGACAAGGCTCTGCACACGCACGCGAAGGCTTATTTCAAGGATGTCCCCATTTATGCTTCGCTCGGTGAAATCTTAGAGCACTGTCAGCCCGATGTTGTGGCCATCACCACGCCCTCCGGATCGCATAAGGCTCTGGCCATGGAGGCTCTGGCTGCAGGCTGCCACCTGCTCGTGGAAAAGCCCATCGCCATGAGCAGCGACGATGCCCGGGAAATCTGTGAAGCTGCTGAAAAAGCCGGGAAGAGAGTCGCGCTCGGCCACGTTTACCGCTACTTTCCCCTGGTGGATCAAGTGCAGCACGATCTCAAGTCCGGTCGTTTCGGCCGTATCTACTACGGTACCGTGCAAGTACGCTGGGGTCATGACCAGGCTTACTATGATTCAGCTCCCTGGCGCGGCACCCGTGCCGCCGATGGTGGGGTCGTGATGAATCAGTCCGTTCATGCCCTCGATCTCATGCGCTGGCTGCTCTGTGTAGGTGAGAGCGATGCTCCAAAGGTATCTGAAACTTATAAGCCCTCTGAGACTCCTAAGCTTTCAAAGGTCTCTGGGTTTTTTGATCCATCTTATGCTTCAGAGACTTCTGATGCTTCTAAAGCACCCGAGACTTCGGTCAAAGCTTTCTGCGACCGTCAGAGCCACCGGATGGAGTCCGAAGACCTGGGTCTGGCCCTCTTTCGCTTCGGCAATGCTTCCTACCTCAGTTATGAGGGAACAACCAGCTCCGAACCTTCCGCCCAGGAGGCAAGTTTCTACATCTGTGCAGAGAAAGGCGAAATTCGCGCGCGTCTCTACCGCAAAAAGATTTCCTGCGAAATGATCGAGAACGGCGGAAAGCGCGTGACGAGGCAGTACATCCGCAGATGGCTTGGCCGTGAGCTGAAAAAGGAAGGCCTCGCAGCCCTCACGCAGATCGGCAATCCGCACTACTTTATATACAGCGATCTCATTGAAGCCATTTGTGAGAAGCGCGATCCCCGTGCCTCCGCGCGCGATGGCCTCGCCTCTGTCGCCATGGTCGAAGCCGTCTACAAGGACAGCGGAATCCTTTAAAGCTGTTCTATTAACGGTCGTCTAACTGTCGTCGTTTGTCCAGAGCAGACCTGCTCAGTTAAAGGGCTTTTCGCCCCATCAGTTATTCAGTCAGAAGCTCTCTGGAGAACGTCGTTTCCAGCGGGTCAGGCAGGCAGTCACTTACTGAAGAGGCTTATTCCGTTCAGGTCGTGTCGGAAGCGTTTCTCTGAGACCGAGTGATCTCAGTGATGCTGCCCATCAAAGAAGCAGCGGGCAAATTTGAAAGGACGTTGATATGCGTTTCCTCGATATAATTCTCAAAAAGAAGGCCGGGGAGAGCCTCAGCCCCGAAGAAATCACTTTCTTCATCGGGCACTATGTCTCCGGCGAAATTCCTGACTATCAGGTTTCCGCTCTGCTCATGGCCATCTGCATACAGGGAATGTCACATGACGAAACCCTTGCTCTGGCCAGAGCCATGGCCAGGTCCGGCGACCGTGTTGATCTCAGCTCCATTCCCGGCATAAAGGTCGATAAACACTCGACCGGCGGAGTAGGGGATAAGACGACATTAATTGTTGCTCCTATGGCTGCTGCTCTGGGCATTCCCATCGCCAAAATGTCTGGGCGCGGTCTGGGTCATACGGGTGGAACCATCGATAAACTGGAATCCATTCCCGGCCTCAGCTGTTCTCTCAGTGAAGAACGCTTTCTGCAGCAGGTCCGCGATATCGGCCTCTGCATCGCCGGACAGACTGGTAACCTGGCTCCCGCAGATAAAAAACTCTATGCCCTACGTGACGTCACCGGCACGGTCGATCAGCTCGGCCTCATCGCCTCCAGCATCATGTCCAAAAAGCTTGCCTCCGGGGCCGATAAAATCATTCTTGACGTCAAGTGCGGCACTGGCGCCTTCATGAAGAAGCTCGAAGACGCGCGAGTCCTGGCCGCTATCATGGAAGAAATTGGCGAAGGGGCCGGAAAAGAAACCCGCGCAGTCATCAGCGACATGAGCCAGCCCCTTGGCTTTTTTGTCGGCAATCGCCTCGAAGTCTACGAAGCTCTGCAAGTTCTGCAGGGCAGAGGACCGGAAGACCTCAGAATTCTCTGCCGTCAACTCGTCCGCCTCATGCTTGAACTTGCGGGCGAGGCCAGAGGCAGCGAGGCTGAAAAACGCATTGAGGACTGCCTCCGCTCAGGAGCGGCACGGCAAAAATTCAGGGAAATGGTCGCGGCTCAGGGCGGGGATACAAGCTTTATCGACGAGCCTGAAAAGCTGCTCAGAGCTTCCTGCAGATACGAACTCAGGGCTGAAGGCGACGGCGTCATCGCCGCCATGAATGCAGAGGAGGTTGGCCTTGCGGCTGGCCTTCTCGGGGCTGGCCGCTCCCGCATGGACGAGCGCATTGATCCCGATGCCGGCCTGATCTTCCACAAAAAAATCGGCGATTCCTTCGTGCACGGCGATAGTCTTTGCAGCCTTCTCACCTCAGATGAGAGCCTCTTTCCTGCAGCTGTCGCAAAACTCAAAGCCGCCCTCACCCTGGCTCCCGCAGACACTCCTGTCCAGGCGCCTCAGATCCTCTACGACTAAGACTGCTAAAAAACTCATTCTGATTGTCGGACATCCGGACCTGGTAAATGACGTGCAGCTGTCTGCATTGATTTTTCGTGCCATATGATTTACCCTATAAGTAGGGTAAATCATACTTATTTCATGTGAGGTGCGATATGGATATTTATGTTGACAGTGCAAAGGTCATGTCGAAGGGTCAGATTACCTTACCAAAGGCTGTGCGCGAAGACCTGGCTCTGCAGACAGGAGATCGTGTCATGCTGATTCGAGAAAATAATAAGGTCATTCTTCTAAATGCCGCCGATTATGCGATGCAATATCTGCAGAGCCAGCTGGCTGACGTAAGTCCCATGAACGATGAGGAAGTCGTGAGCGAGGTTAAAAAAGTTCGCAGGGAGCTTGCGGGTAAATGAAGGTTTTCATTGATACGAACATCCTTATTTCAGCTGCCTTCAGTTCAACCTCTCCGGTAGCGCATGCGTTCAGAAAAGCCATAAGAATGCCCTACAGGGCTATCGTCTGTGAACAAACGCTAACTGAAATGAGCCGCGTATTTCAGAAAAAATATCCTGAAAAATGGGAGCTATTGCAGTCATTTGCGCAAATCCTGATATCATCCCTGGAAATTGTAGAAATACCGCGAGTAGCGGTTGAAGAAGAAAAGTTGATTCGTGATGAGACGGATCGCCCTTTATTAAGAGCAGCCATTGCCTCAGCTTGTGATTACTTTCTCACTGGAGATAAGGATTTCCTTGAATCAGAAATTACACATCCAAGGATCATATCTGTGCGAGATTTTCTCGCCCTTTAATATTCTCAAACTTTAGTTCATTTCCAAGAAAGATCCAAAAATCCAAAACCCACATCGAAACATGGTCCAGACAAGAAGAAAAACAGCCGAAGAGCTCATTCGGATCGACGGACACCCGGTCCTGGTAAACCGCAAGGCCATCAAGAACCTGATTTTGCGAGTCAGGCCGGACGGAAGCCTGAGTCTTTCCCTGCCTCGGAGCTGCAGTATGGAGACTGCAGAGCGCTTTGTTCGCAGTAAAGAAGCCTGGATTACAAAAACGACCGCCAGACAGCACGAAACCGCTCGCCGCAAAGCCGCCTCTGAGCCACAGCTCTATCGGCAGGGAGATCAGCTCTTTGTCCTGGGAAAGCCCTGCATTCTGCACTGGCAAGTCAAGGGATATGAAAACCTGTGCGAGGTGGAGAGATGTGGCTTGCACGTTCCCTCGCATGCTGAAAATTTTAATGAAAAGTTAAAACTTGAAAGCTGCTGTGGAGAAATCAGCAATAACAAACTCAATCATTTCTCTCCTGACGAACCATCTCCAGACCTTCCCTCAGCCAGTTTTCCGAACCTTCTTGAAGACGCCGCAAAGCAGGAGAACAACAATCCCAAAACCTTACAAAACGAGCTATTCCTTACTCTTCCCTCAGCTTGCTCTCCAAGCCTGCCCGAAGATGCTGCAAAGCGAGAAGAAAGGGTCTGGGGCTTTTACAAAGAAGTTCTTGAACAGCAAATTACAAGGCTTTTACCCATTTGGAAAAGACGTCTTAACATCGAGAGAGAAACACCCCTCCATTTTCAGAAAATGAAGAGCCGCTGGGGCTCCTGTCAGACACAAAGCGGCCGTCTCTGCTTCAACACACGGCTCGCTGAATACCCGACAGAGCTTATCGAGTACGTCCTCGTCCACGAGCTGACCCACCTCGATGAGCCATCGCACAACAAAGTCTTCTACGCCCTTATGGATCAGCGCCTGCCCGGCTGGAAAAAGTATCGCAAAGCCCTGAGATTCAAGGCGGAAGAACTTTATCGCCTGGCTGATTATTCATAACGCAGTGCGTCGATGGGATGCATTCTGGAGGCCCTTCTGGCCGGTGCAAAGCCAAAAAGCAGGCCGATGGCTGCCGAGAAGAGTAATGCAGCGATGGACCAGCCCAGGCTGAATATTGGTTTAATTCTCATATAAGCGGCGAGAAGATAAGCCAGTCCAATTCCACTAAAGATGCCAACCAGACCACCAAGACTGGTTAATATGATAGCTTCACTTAAAAACTGCAAAGCAATATCGTTGGGCGTGGCGCCAAGCGCTTTACGAATGCCCACTTCGCGCGTGCGCTCTGTGACATTCACCAACATGACGTTCATAACTCCTATCCCTGCAACGAGCAGGGAAATGGAGGCGACAACAGAAATGAGTGTGGACATCAGACTCAAAGTTGAACTTAACTGTTCGACCATGCCGTTCATGCTCTGGACGGAATAGTTGCCCTGACCTTCACTGTTATGACGGCGTTCTAGAACTTTTAGAGCCAGATTGCCGGCATTTTCGGCCTGCCCTGCTTCTGTAGCCATAATAAAGAGCATCTGAGCGTTTTCTTCATTGCCGGAGAGACGGCTCAGACTGCTCATCGGAACAAAGAGGCTCACGACACTTTGATCATTGTTCCGGGTGTCCAGACCTTTAGCGACGCTGGTGACAAGGTTCAGACTATCGAAGGTGCCTACGCCTACAATATTAAGCCGTCCGCTGATGCCGCCGTAAAGTTCAACTTCAATGATCTGATTGACGGCCATAGCAGGATCACCGAAAATTAAGGTAGCGGTCAGTTCATCCATGAGGCAATTGGGCAAACCATCCAAATAGTCAAGAGGACTGAGACTTCGTCCATAGGCCATGTGAGGATTCAGCAGGTTAAAACCGTCATTATCCATGCCGTAAACATAAAGAGGATAAGATTGTCCCGTACTGTCTGTGGCGGAACCTCCGTGCGTACTAAGCGGTGCGACAAAGCGAGCCAGAGATACCTGACTGCGTATTGCATCAATGTCCTCGGAGCTGATCGTCTGCTGTGAACCAAAAAGACTGATATCAGGGAGGAGCATTACAGTAGAGGCGCCTATTTTCTCGAAATTTCCCAAAATGGTGTTCTGAACGCCCATACCGACGGCCACAAGGGCCATGACGGCAGCGATGCCGACGACGATACCCAACATCGTGAGCAAACTGCGGACGATGTTGGTTTTCAGGGAGGTAAAGGCGAGGCGAAAGTTTTCTCTGATTTTATTCATGCAAAACCTCTGATTATTCTCTGACCTGCTTCATCAATGGCATTTGCGCCTGGCTCGCTCTGATTTGAAAAAGCAAGCTACTTGGTGAAAGACTGATCTCTCCCGGAGGATTGCAGATCGTGGTCTGAAAGTATTTTTCCGTCGGAAATACGCAGACAGCGCTGGGCCCTCTCAGCTGCAATACTGTCGTGAGTGATGAGGACGATGGTATTTCCCTCTGCAACGAGATGATCAAAAAGCTGGAGAATTTCCTGGGCAGAGTGAGAATCCAGATTCCCTGTGGGCTCGTCTGCGAGGATAAGAGGAGGATGGTTAATCAGGGCTCGGGCAATCGCGCCTCTTTGTTTCTGGCCGCCGGAAAGTTCCGTAGGCCGGTGATGCAGGTATGCTCCCAGACCAACATTTTCCAGAGCCTCTCTGGCCATGTCCCGACGAAGTTTTTCCGGAACGTTGGCATAGAGAAGCGGAAGCGCCACATTATCCAGCAGACTGAGATTAGCTAAAAGGTTAAATGACTGAAAGACAAAACCAATGAAGCGATTGCGATAACGCGCTTTCTCTTCTTCACTCAAAAAAGACACGTCCTCGCCTTCCAGAAAATAATGTCCTTCATCGAAATCATCCAAAAGTCCGATGATATTCATACAAGTTGACTTGCCTGAGCCGGAGGGGCCAACAATAGCCACATATTCTCCTTGAAACACTTCCAGACTGACGTCGCTGAGAGCACGGTAGATAAGGGAGCCACTGTGATAGACCTTACCGATACCTGCCAATTTGATGATGGATTTTCTATGGTTCATTTTTCTGCACAATTTTTACTTTCTGTCCGGCTTCAAGGCTCGGCAGCGGGTTGATCACGATCGCTTCATGCTCTTCCAGCCCAGAAATGACTTCAACTCTTTTTTCTCCAACCAGACCTAAATGAATTTCTTTTGTTTGCAGAATCTGATTCTGATCAACCACGTCAACAAAATAACGGTCGCGCTTCTGCAGCAGCGCTTCGACGGGAATCGAGAGAACGTTGTTAGCTTCACCAATTTCCACTTCGCCATTGATATCAAAACCAATGGTCAGGCGGCGGGTGTCAGGGCCTTGAATACTCATACGAATATCTACTTTGGGATTAGTTCCGCCAATTTTTTTGCCCAGCATTCCAGCCGCATCGTCCAGCCCCAGCTGAGAACCTAGCGTTCCCAGACGGCCCAGTGCTGAGGATTCCTGTGTGGCAATGGCGGCCTTATACGTAATTTCCCCGTAGAGATCCAGATCATCATAGTGGTAAATGACCTTTTGACCTTCCTGCAGACGACTGGCGTCCTGCTTGCCCACCCGGCAGCTGGCGACGAGATGATCGCCATCGAGAATAAGAGCCTCCAGCTCACCCTGTGGAAGAGCTTTTCCCTCGGTAACATGTAAGCTGGCGACAAGGCCATCCATAGAGGCCTTGACGGTGAGGCCATCGCCACTGAGCATTTTTTCCAGGCCGGCTTTGTCAGCCTCCAGCTTTTCCCTGCCAGACTGCCCCTGATTTTGATCCATCTGCAGCAGGGTGAGCAGCAAAGTTGGATCAATTGAGGACATAGTATCCGCTGATGATCCGGGCGTCATGTCGGCGTTGTTTTCCTGCGCTGCAACCGTGTGTGAGGGTAAAAGCTCGAGTGGTTTTTGCAGGAGAGCTCTGAGTTGTTCCCTGATTGTGAGAGTCGTTTTATCCGTGCTTACAGGAGAATTACAGCTTTTTTCATTATAGTGATCCGCGGCGTATGACAGACCCGAACTATCGTCCTCGCCAGGAAGAGGCAGAACCTTACTCCCTTCAGCGCTGTCCGGATCCACGGGATTCTCTGGAGGCAAAGGTGCATCGGGGATTTCTGGACTCTCATGATTTTCTGAATTTCCTGGCTCTTCAGGGTTTTCCGGCTTTTCGGAATTCAGAGCATCTTCATTTGGAATTAGGTTTTCTGGAAAGAGAACGTCAGGCTCAATGCCTGTTTCAGCCTGGGATAAAGTATTTAGTTTTTCCTGAATACTATTGATCAGTTCAGCCAGCTTTTTCAGTAAGTCTTCGGACTGAGCGATGATGGATTTGAGCCAGTCCTGAACCTCGGGCGGGATTCCCTGGCCGTTGGATAAAATGGACAAGGCGGCGTTGAGGACGGACTGAACCTGATCGTAGAGTTCCTGAGAATAAGTAAGGAGCTGATAAAGGTTGCCTGCTGTAAGTTCTGTCACCCCGGAAGCGTTAATCCTTTGCACGAGGGCGGCTATTTCCATCATGGCCGCACTGCTGCTGTCCAGGGTCTGACTCAGGGAACGCACGACATTCAGCACGTCATCCTTGTTAAGACCGAGTTCATCCAGACCTTCCGGAAGCACATCTTTCAGCTGATCCTTTAGATTAAAATTGGCCAGACTGCTGGACAACATAGAGGTCGCCGATTGCAGGCTGACGCCCAGTTGCTGTGACAGACGGTTGGCCATATCGCTAAAGAGCTTATCGATGTTTTCCTGCCGTTCTTTCTCTTTCTCTTCCAGCCTGAGGAGTCCCTCTTCGGTTTTGTGCAGCTGCTCCTGTGCATCGCTGCGGCTATAACGATAGAGAACCTGACCAGCTTTAACAAAATCGCCTTCTCTGACCAGAATATCTTTCACGACCAGACCGTAATCTGAGCTGATCAGCTGACTATCCCTCGCCTCAACCTGAGCGTTGAGATTCAACGTCCGCTTAAAAGACGCCCGTTCAGCATGAACCAGAGAAACCTGCGGTCTATGGATATAAGTCTGCAACTCCTTATAACCCCAGACAGCCCCTGTGACGAGTATTAAAGCTAAAAGCAGAGAGAGGGTTTTTTTGACTTTACTGCGCTTTTTTTTGTTCAGATAGGGTTCTTTGATCATAGATCTGTCCTCTCTCATTTTTCTCAGAATTCTGGCTTTCCTCCCTGCACAGAGGCAGCGAGGTCAACGCTCTTATGTGATGAATTTTCCGCCGTATCAGCACTGCTTTTTCCACATCGCCTACCGCCTGGACATTGCTTGCTATACCGACATAGTCCATAGCAGTTACTGTCGCAGAATCCTCTGCTGTAACTTCATTCGAAGAAGAATTTGCAGAAATAAACTCTGCCGAAATAGTCCTTGCAGAACGAGTATTCTAAACGTTTACAGCAACTATTTATTCTGTTAATCTTAGGCCATATTTTACAATATTCAAGAAACACTTGTAAAAGCAAGGAGGTTAATGAAATGAAAGGTTATGCCATGCTGAGCATCGGGAAAACCGGCTGGATTGAAAAGGATAGACCTACCTGCGGTCCTGACGATGCGATTATCCGCCCCCTGGCCATGTCGCCCTGCACCTCGGATGTTCATACCGTGTGGGCTGGAGCTCTGGGTGAACGCCACAACATGATTCTGGGGCACGAAGCCTGTGGGGTCGTAGATGAAGTCGGCTCCAATGTCAAAGACTTCAAGCCCGGCGACCGCATTATGGTCGCGGCCATTACTCCGGACTGGCAGTCCATCGCGGCTCAGGAGGGCTATCCCATGCACTCCGGCGGCATGCTGGCGGGCTGGAAATTTTCCAATTTCAAAGATGGCGTTTTTGGCGAGTACTTTCATGTCAATGATGCCGATGGCAACCTGGCGCATCTGCCTGAAGGCCTCTCTCCGGAAGAAGCCTGTATGCTTTCGGATATGGTCCCCACGGGTTTCCATGGCGTTGAATTAGCCGACGTTAAATTTGGCGATACCGTTCTCGTCATCGGCATTGGACCGGTCGGCCTGATGGCTGTGGCCGGTGCGAACCTTCGCGGTGCAGCCCGCATTATCGCCGTCGGCACACGTCCCAAGTGCATTGAAGTCGCCAAAGCGTACGGCGCAAGAGAATTTGTCAATTACAAGGACGGCGACATTGCCGAGCAGGTCATGGATCTGACACAGGGCAAGGGAGTCGACAAGGTCATCATCGCCGGCGGCAATAACGATACCTTTGAAACGGCCGTCAAAGTCGTAAAGCCAGGCGGCACCATCGGCAACGTGAACTATCTGGGAGAAGGAACCTATATCCGCATTCCGCGCGTTGAATGGGGCGTCGGCATGGGCCACAAAAAAATTGTTGGCGGCCTCATGCCGGGCGGCAGAGCGCGTCTGGAAAAATTAGGCGCTCTGGTGACCGCCGGCAGGGTAGATGTCTCCCTCCTGCTGACGCACAGATTTCACGGCTTCGAGCATATTGAAGAAGCCCTCATGCTCATGAAGGACAAGCCCAGAGACTTAATCAAGCCGGTTGTTGTCCTCTGAGCCAGGCTTTCTCTTCCGTTCCGCAGAAGTTATGGCAGGCGTTCGCTTAGTCTTACCTGGACTTTAGGCGTAGAACAACGGCATGACAGCATATCGGGCGGGGAAGGACAAGGGATGAAGAACATGAAAGAAAGTGCGTGGGATTTTGCTCCTGCGCACTTTCTTAAACTCAGGGGTCACGTCGTTTGCGCTCAGCAAACGCAGCACCGAGGGAAAACAGATTGAAAATTCTCATTGTTTCAGGATTTTTAGGAGCTGGCAAAACCAGCTTTATCCAAGCCATGGCCAAAGCGACCGGCCGTGAATTTGTCATTGTTGAAAATGACTTTGCCCAGGAAAATATTGACAGCAAGATACTCTCTCAGGATCAGGCCATAGCCGACATGAAGATCGTCGAGTTATCCGAGGGCTGTATCTGCTGTTCCTTAAACCTCGATTTTTCCTTTTCGGTCATGACCATTGCCAACACTCTTAAACCGGATTTTTTGCTTGTGGAACCCTCTGGCGTTGCCCAGCCCACGAACATCATCCAGAGTCTCAAAAAAATTCAGTATGAGAAAATATCGCTGCTGGCGCCTATCACCGTCGTGGACTATCAGAATTATCTGCTGCAGAGACGGGATTACCCCAATTACTTCAATGATCAGTTGATTGCCGCCGGAACAATCGTCCTGAGCAAATCAGAGCAGCTTAATACAGCTGATTTCGCGCGCGTTGCTGACGAACTTCAACTGCCGGAAGACGCCGCCTTTCCTTCTTGCCATTATAGCCAATGGTCGAAAGAGGACTGGCTGGCGCTTCTCTCAAAAGAACTGAGCGCAGACGATATCAAAAAAGTTGGACAGCGATTTATCCAGAAAAAAATCAGGCGGGAAGCCGACCGAAACCTCAGCAGCCTGACCCTGAGCCAGCTTGATTTTATCAATCCCGACCAGGTTTATGCTTTCCTTGAAGACTTGCTCCTGGGAAAATATGGCGAGATTATCCGGGCCAAAGGCTTCATCCCGCTGAAAGACGAAACCCTCTATGCCGATCTTGTAGAAAAGCAAATCACCCTGAGCGGGCTTAGCCCGGAGGGCGCGAAACTCCTGGCAGAAGAGCAGGAGGGGAAGCTGAAGGCTAATGAGTTCGCCCCCGGAAGTGGCCTACCCGCAGCCGAAAAGGGAACAACAAATCTCGACTCTGTGAGCCACGCATATGCCATCAATAAGGACCCCGCAGGCCTGGTTTCTGCAACTCATCCAGTAGAAATTGAAAAGACGCCGACTGAACTCACCCCAGACAGCACCCCGACCGCTCACGCACTGAACAAATTTGTCATCATCGGCAAAAATTTGAAAATAGCAGCCCTCCGCGCCCTGTCGCGAAAATAAAACTCTGCCTGCACTCATTTTTATCCGTTGCATAGGAGCCGTGTCTGCCAACAAAAAAGGACGCCGCATGAACTTCATGCTGACGTCCTGTTTTGGTGCCCAGAGTCGGAATCGAACCAACGACACGGGGATTTTCAGTCCCCTGCTCTACCGACTGAGCTATCTGGGCTTAAAACGAGACCGGCTCGCAGGAGCCGGTCCGTTGGCGACGCAGAAGGGGCTCGAACCCTCGACCTCCAGCGTGACAGGCTGGCATTCTAAACCAACTGAACTACTGCGCCATGAACCTTCCGATTTCTCGGAACGCCTGCCTAGTTTAGCAAAGAGATTCAGGGCTTGTCAAGCGTTTTAGAGGCTGTGCCTGCATTTATTTTTTACTGCTTCATTTTGATCTTTCCTCAATCCTGGCACGGTACAAAAAGGGAGCCGCCATATAAGGCGGCCTTTTTCATTTTTTGGACTTTTCTTTCTCTTTCTTTCTCACTATAATAAAAGAAAGAAAGAAAGAAAAAGAGAACGTGGGAGAGACAAAAAGAGTATGAGAGAAGACGTAGATACTGAATTTAAAGAAATCGACAGGCTTAATGGAGCACTGCCCAGCAGCATTTCCAAGGACATTGTGGCTTTTGCCAATACGGAGGGTGGAGAACTTTATATTGGTATAGCCAATGATGGCAGTATTGTTGGTGTTGAAGATACCGATGGTGTGATGACACGCCTTTCCAGTCTGGCTCATGACACAATACGGCCTGATATCATGTCCTTCATTCAGATTCGACCCATTGAAATGGAGGAAAAGCAAGTCATAAAAATAAGCATCTCAGTAGGTTCGGAACGCCCCTACTATTTAGCTAAAGAAGGCATGAGGCCAAAGGGCGTCTATGTAAGAAGAGGTTCGGCTTGCCTCCCTCTGAATGAAGCAGGTATCCGGGAAATGATTATGGAGACCTCAGGTAAGTCCTTTGAAGAGTGTAGAAGTTTGAACCAGGACTTGACTTTTAACTCTCTTCGAAATGAAATGGCATCCAGAAATCTGGAATTTACTTCCGCTCAGATGAAGACGCTCAAGCTAACAGGAAGCGACGGTCTGTTTACAAACCTTGCGCTACTCATGTCAGACCAATGTACGCATAGTCTTAAAATGGCTGTTTTTCAAGGTAAAGACAAAGGGGAGGCTCTGTTTCGTGAGAGAAAGGAATTTACCGGCTCTCTCCTAAAACAGTTAAACGAAGCCTATCAATTTCTGGATTTTTACAATAAAACGGAGGCTACATTTTCGCACTTGCAACGCACGGATCAGCGGGATTATCCAGAAGATGCTCTAAGAGAGGCACTACTCAACAGCATTATTCACCGAGATTACAGTTTTTCCGGAAGTACCATTATCAATATTTATGACAATCACATGGAATTTATCTCTCTTGGCGGACTAGTCCGAGGACTTTCCATGGAAGCGATTTTTATGGGGGTCTCTCAATCGCGCAACCCCAATCTTGCCGCCATCTTTTATCGTCTCGGTCTGGTTGAATCTTATGGAACCGGCGTCAGAAAAATAATCAGACTTTATCAGGGCATTAGCCCTGCACCCGTGTTTCAATCGGCCGAAGGGGCTTTTACGGTGCAATTATTCAACCGGAATGAGAGCAAAGGTAAACGCGGGGAAGGAGCCGCTGAGTATCATAGTACTCAAGTGTCAGAAGACGAAAAAATTCTAAGGGCTATTTACGAAGAAGCTGGGAAACAAGGTAAAATCACCCGAAAACAAGTTGAAGAAAACTTTGGCTATGGTACAACAAAAGCCTATAAACTGCTGAAAACACTTTGCGACAGGAGCCTGTTAGTCCAGGAAAAAAGAGGCAAACAGACCGTCTACAGGCCACAGAGCATACCGCAGGAACCTGGCTCATTTTGATCTTTCCTAAATCCTGGCACTACACAAAAAAGGGAGCCGCCATATAAGGCGGCTCTCTTTATCCTTCAAATTCCTCTATGCGAATCGTTTTCATCTTGATGGGATCCTTCAAAGGCATGCCATCGTCGTCGGCTTCCTGCTTAGCGATCTTGTCGATCAGATCAAGGCCTTCAAAGACCTGGCCGAAGATGGTGTAACGGAAATCGAGATGAGGCAGTCCGCCTAATTCCTCATACTTTTTCTTCACATTCTCCGGCAGGGAACAGAGGATAAGGTCATCTTCGCCTGCCTCAGGTTTCTGCACCAGGAAGAACTGATTGCCGTTGGTGTTGGGACCGACGTTACCCATGGCCACTGCGCCGCGGAAGTGGAAAAGATCGGGTGCGATTTCATCATCAAAGAAGCCGCCGTGCAGCGATTCCTGTTCTTTTCCCGAGCCATCCAGAGCGCCGGTCTGAATCATAAAGTCGTCGTAGACGCGGTTGAAAGGAAGGCCATCATAGTAACCTTTCTTCGCCAGGCCGACAAAGTTTTCTACCGTATTGGGCGCGGAATCAGGGAAGAGGCGGAGTTTGATTTCACCGATATCCGTTTCAATCACAGCAATTTGCTCGCCTTTCTGAGGCGGATCCAGCTGTTTAAGCGGAAACTCATCTATAGGAATTCCTGCTGAATGGAAAACGACCTTCCACAGCTTCCAGTCTCCCGCTTCCTTACCCTGCTTGGCCAGAGCAAGTTCATCCGTATGGCGCAGAGTTTTTCCATCCTTTTTCGAACTGTAGAAAATCGTCGCCACGGCCCTTAAATTCTCAAAGACGGGTTTATCCTTAACCTCATAAAAGAGGGAAAAGCGCACACGCTCGAAGCTGAAATCCTCCAGCTTCGCGAGCTGATCAAAGTAATCCGAAAAAGACGCTGCCTCAAGGCCTTCAGCACAGAATTTCTGCAAATCCTCACCGGACTGAGCCGCCTTGACCAGCGCCTCAAAACTCTGCTGAACCTCCTCACGATCACCACCGTGGCCGCGATAGGTATGCAGAGGAACTTCACTCTCGTAAACCGAGCTTCCCTCAGCCTGAAATATCGGAGCAGGCAGTGCAAGGAAAAGAATCAAAGTCATGGCAATGAGCAGGAGAAAAACTTTCTTCATAAAAACAATCCTTTCGTTTGCGTTTTTAAACACAAAAATGATTTAATATCCGGATTATAGACCATAAATGAAAATAATCAAACTAGTTTTGCCAATAACGAAGTCAGAATTGTTTAGTTAAGATTGTGTCTCAGGGAGCTGTGCGCTAGTGTTAGCTTTAAATTTAATGAATAAGAAAAGCGAAATATTTATTAAGTCGAGAGGGTTATAGCATTTGTCATTTGGATAGGCCCTTGTTCTATACAAAGATTATTGAAAATGCTTTTTAATTAATGAATGTTCAAATATTTTTAGTAAAACCTATACAACAATTTGCTATAAAACCATTCATTATTAATCAGAAAAATTTTTGCGATGACATTTCTAATTCCTTAGCAAGTTATATATATTAATTCATATACAATCTGTCGTTATGCTTTTTTAACTCATGTTTATATTAAATGACCTACTACAAAACGAGAAAACAATTTGCAGTTTTAAACTTATACTGATTGATTTTTGTGGATAAATATGTAAAAATTTATAAAGCGTTCCATTACTGAGTACGCAAAATTATTGAGTAGGGAGAAAAAATATGTTTAGAAAGAAATTAAACGTTATCGCAGTGCTTCTAGCGATCACAATTCTGTCGCTATTATGTTTACCTTCTGCTGTTAAAGCTCAGGAGAATCAGAAGAGTGACCAAATTGTCAGAGCTCTTTTTGTAACACCGACAGGTACCTTTAACCCTATCATGGCAGATAGTGACTACGACATATCGGTTAACAACCTTGTTTTTTCAACCTTGCTTGTTTTGGATCTTCAGCATGAATTGCATCCTGGATTAGCAGAAAGCTACGAGGTTTCTGAAGATGGAAAGATTTTGACATTTCATCTTAGAAAAGATGTTAAATGGCATGACGGCGTAGCTTTTACGGCGAAGGATGTTGCCTTTACACTCAATTCGCTGGCACAGCCGGATTATATTGGCCCTCTCGGAGGAAATGTTAAAGATATTGTAGGTTACCAGGAGGTTAACGAGGGAAAAGCGAAAGAACTCAGCGGAATTAAATTGCTTGACGACTATACCATTGAGTGCCAATACAACGAGGTATTTGCCCCGGGACTTACGCGCATTGGCACAGAGGTTGGTATTATAGCGGAGCATATCTGGGGAGAAATTTCACCGGCAGATTGGAAAAATTCAACGGAAGTTATGGGTCATCCTGTTGGGACGGGTCCTTTCATTTTCAAAGAGTTTGTTCCTGGACAATATGTTGAGTTAACAGCTAATGATGAGTATTTTGATGGTGCTCCTGCTTCTGCAAAATTTATTTTCCGTATCACCAATCAGGATACAGCTATTGCTGCCATCTCTAATGGTGAAGTGGATCTTGCTGATGTCAGCAATTTTAAACCTGGTGATATAGAAGATTTGAAGGCAAACGGAGTTGTTATCAAAACCTTCCCGGGCGTGAGTTATCAGTACATGGGTTTTAATATGCGCGAAGATATCATGAAACATAAAGAACTTCGCCAGGCCATACTTTATGCGATTAACAGGCAGACTGTTATTGATACTATCCTTGGTGGCAACGGAACCCTCATCAATGCTCCAATGCTGCCCAACACCTGGCAGTATCCTAAGTCTGGCATCAACGAGTATTCCTACGATATCGAAAAATCAAAAGAGCTTTTGAGCGGCTTGGGCTATGAGGACAAAAATGGAGATGGTGTACTGGAAGATGCAGATGGAAAAGATCTGGTTCTGAACCTTAAGTTCCCCACGGGAAACAAGGTTCGTGAACAGTATGCAGCAATTATTAAACAATCCCTTGAAAAAGTCGGGATCAAAGTTGATCTTGAGTCCATGGAATTCAGTGCTTTATTAGATAAGGTCATGAGCAACCATGAATTTCAGATGTATTTAATGGGGAGCTCTTTGAGTCTTGATCCAGATCCGATCCCCTATTGGAGTTCTTCAGCTGCCAGTGATGAAAAAGGTGTCGCAGCATGGAATATTCCCGGATGGAGAAATGAAAAGGCCGATGAGCTTATGGAAAAAGGCTTAACTGTCATGGATCAAGATAAGCGAGCTGAAATATACCTTGAATTCAGTCAAATTTTCAATGACGATCCCCCGATTGCCCTGCTTTATGCCCCCAACATCATCATGGCATGCTCACCTCATTTGCAAAATTATGATGCAGCGGCTTTTGTCGAATGTTATAAAGCAAATACGTGGTATGTTGAACGCTGATCATAAGTTTCTTCCGTGCGGCGGACAATTTTGTCCGCCGCTTTTGTATAAGCTCATTTGAGCGTAAACGACATTAGGACATAGTCATGAGGAAATATATTATAAAAAGGCTCTTGCAGTCTGTCATCATTCTTTTTGGGGTGACACTCATTATTTTCTTCCTTCTTCATTTGGCCCCAGGGGATCCTTTTATTCAAAATTTAAATCCTAACGTTACCCCGGAAGTGCGTGAAAAAATGTTGCGGTCGATAGGATATTATGACCCAATTTACATCCAATATTTTAAGTGGCTATCACAAATTCTTCGTGGCAATCTTGGCTTCTCCATTCAATTTGGCAAGCCGGTTTTAGATGTGATAAGAGATTATCTGCCCAATACGATTTTACTTGGCAGCACCAGTCTTCTGCTCAGTTTATGCATTGCAATTCCAGCGGGAATCTATTCCTCACGTAAAAGAGGAAGCCTTTTTGACTACCTTGTCACTTTTTTCTGCTTTCTCGGCATTTCAATACCTGCATTTTTCTTTGGCCTTTTAATGATTAAATGGTTTGCCTTTGATCTAAAAATATTCCCTACTTCGGGTATGATTAGTATAGGTAAAGACTATACTGGTTGGGCTCACTTTTTCGACGTTATGAAGCATATGTTTCTCCCGACCCTGGTACTTTCTCTGGTGAACACAGCAAGTTTTATGCGATACACGCGTTCATCTATGATTGAAGTTATTGGTGAAGACTACATTCGTACCGCTAGAGCAAAGGGATTACTGGAAAACAAAGTCATTTATAAGCATGCTTTTCGAAACGCCTTAATTTCAATAATCACGGTGATTACATTGACGATTCCGGAAATTTTTTCTGGTGCCGTTCTCACTGAAACGATTTTTGTATGGCCTGGTATTGGTAGGGTAAACTATGACGCTATTGGCCGTCGAGATTACCCTCTGGTGATGGGAATACTACTCCTGCTTGCCAGTATTATCCTTTTCAGTAATCTACTGGCCGATATTCTTTATGCTGTGGTGGATCCACGTATTCGCTACGATGAGGAGGTTTAAGCATATGAAAGAAAAAATCTACTCACCGTCACAACTCGCCTGGAAAAAATTACTGCAAAATAAACTTGCCATTTTAGGGGCCATTATATTGCTGTTTATACTCGCTTCAGCAGTTTTTGCCCCTTGGATCGCACCTTATGACATCCGTGATATTGATCTTTTCAATATTGAATCTGGACCTAGTGCTGAACATCTTCTGGGTACGGATGATCTTGGCCGTGATGTTTTTTCCCGTCTGGTTTATGGCGGTCGTGTTTCTATGGCTGTTGGCCTTCTGGCGAGTTTGTCTCAGATCATTCTTGGAACCTTGGCAGGCGCCATTGCAGGCTATTTTGGTGGGGTGATAGACAGTTTTATTATGAGAACGGCAGATGTCATCATGTGTTTTCCGTTTTTTCTTGTCGCTATAGCTCTTGCTTCATTTGTAGGTCCAAGTATGAAAAATATCATTATTATCATGGCGATCATTTATTGGACAAATGTAGCAAGAATTGTGCGTGGAGAAGTGCTCAGTCTGAAGAAACGTGAATATATTGATGCTGCTCGAACCTTTGGCCTCAATTCATGGGAAATTATTATCCATCACATTGTTCCCAATGTTGCTGCAACAGTGACTGTTTACGCAACTTTAGCCATTGCGAATGGTATTTTAACTGAAGCAGCACTGAGTTTCCTTGGCTTAGGTGTAAAACCTACAGTCCCGAGTTGGGGCAACATGTTATCGGCAGCACAAAGTATGAGAGTACTTCAAAAGCAATGGTGGCTTTGGGTTCCGCCGGGATTAATGGTCTTGCTGACGGTTATGGCCATCAATTTTTTAGGCGATGGTTTGCGTGATGCTTTAGATCCTAAGCTTAAGGTGTAGCGGAGAAAAATGATGGAAACTCTCATAAAAGCAGATCATATTTCTGTAGCTTTTAGAAGTATTGCAGGGCAGGTTAAAGCTGTGCAAGATCTTAGTCTTGAAGTTAAACGCTGTGAGATCCTTGGCCTGGTAGGTGAAAGTGGTTCGGGAAAAACAGTGACCGGGTTGACACTTATGGGTTTAATTCCTCAGCCCAATGGTTATTTAGCTGAAGGCAAAGTGATTATTAACGGAAAAGACTTTTATTCCCTATCTCAAAGAGAACAGGCAAAAATTCGAGGCCGAGAGGTTTCTATGATTTTCCAGGAACCTATGACTTCTCTAAACCCAGTTTTTAGAAATGGTGAGCAAATTATTGAAGCCCTCCGTGTTCATAATCATTTTTCAAAGGCAGAGGAAGAGGCACGTGTCATAGAGCTTTTGCGCCAGGTGCGCATCCCCTCGCCGGAAAATGTTGCAAAAGCCTATCCACACCAATTATCGGGTGGAATGCGCCAGCGAGTAATGATCGCCATGGCGATGAGCTGCGAGCCAGATGTTCTCATCGCGGATGAGCCCACAACAGCCCTGGATGTCAGTATCCAGGCACAAATTCTTGACCTTATGCAGGAATTGGTTGAGAGCTCTGGTATTGGCATGGTCTTCGTTACACACGATCTTGCTGTCATATCACAAGTTGCTCATCGAATTGCGGTTATGTACTGTGGGGAAATTGTTGAAATGGGTGAGGCAAAAACTGTGCTGAGTGAACCAGTGCATCCTTACACACAGGGACTCATTGCAGCGCGTCCGGAACATTTTGACAAATTAAAAGGTTACCAGACGATTGAAGGTCAGGTACCTTCTCTCTTTGACTTACCCAAAGGCTGTTATTTTGCTCCTCGCTGTCCTTTTGCGAATCAAAAATGCAGAACGGATCATCCGGAAATCAAGGGAAAGGAACATCTTGTGCGTTGCCACATGATTAAATAGTATGGAAAATTTACTGGAAGTAGATAATCTAAAGAAATATTATTCGCAAAAAAAGAACTTGTTTTCGTCCTCTAAAACTTATGTTAAAGCTGTTGATGGCGTAGATTTTGTTCTTAAACGCGGTGAAATAATGGGACTTGTTGGTGAAAGTGGCTGTGGAAAATCTACAGTGGGGAAAACGATACTTCAACTGACTCCTGCTACAGAAGGAAGTATCAGCTTTGATGGTCAAGTCCTTATTAATAAATCCGAAGGAAAAATAATCAGCAAAAAAGACTTGTTTAAAGTTCGTAAAAAAATGCAAATTGTTTTTCAGGATCCCTATGCTTGCTTAGACCCGAGGATGACAGTTCAGGAAATTGTCACAGAAGGAATAAAAAAATATGAGCGTTTGAGTGTGGCTGAAGCGAGGGAAAGAGCCATAAAATTGCTTGGAGACTGTGGTTTAGGTAAGGACAGCTTACTCAAATATCCTCACCAATTTTCCGGAGGACAGCGACAGCGAATTGGCATTGCCAGAGCGCTGAGTCTCGATCCTGAATTCATTGTATTAGATGAACCAACGGCTGCATTGGATGTTAGTATCCAGTCGCAGATATTAAACCTTCTCTTAAAGTTAAAAGAAGAGCGCGCTCTAAGCTATTTATTTATAAGTCATGATATGGCTATCGTAAAAAACTTCTGTGATTATACTCAGGTCATGTATCTGGGTAAAATTGTCGAAAAGGGGAAAAGCTCAACGCTCTTTCAAAATCCACTTCATCCATATACTCGTGGCCTGTTAGCTTCTGTGCCAAGCTTTGAAAAAGGAAGGCGCAGAGTAAAACCACAATTGCAGGGGGAGTTACCTTCTCCTTCAAACCCTCCCACAGGTTGCCGTTTTCATACGCGCTGTCCCTTTAAAAGGGATTGTTGCATGTCAGAGCAAATTTTACAGGAAGTTGAACCCAGCCATTACGTTGCCTGTTGCAGAGCCAAAGAGCTAAGGAACGGAGGGGAGGAAGCCTGACGGGGGATGACTGTCTGATCAAAGCAAATTAGTGGGAGGACTTTAGACATTATTTTTGGCTTCACCTTCAAAGGTGAAACTAATCTTCATTTTGTCGATGTTTTTTTCCCAGCCATCCATAAGCCCAGTTGTTCGGATGTAGCATTTTCCCTATCCGTTTCCTGGATAATTTTACCTTCATAAATGACGCCAATGCGGTCAGATAAGGAAAGAATTTCTTCCAATTCAGTTGAAATCAGAAGAACTGCACAACCATTATCTCTTTGTTGAATAATCTGCTGATGAATGGCTTCGCTTGCTCCAATATCAACGCCACGTGTTGGATGAGCCGCAATTAATAAAGGAGGGCATTTATCGAGTTCTCTTGCAACGACCATTTTCTGTTGATTTCCACCGGATAATGTTGATAAGCTTACACGATCGTTAGAAGCAACAATGTTATATTTCTCAATAAGGCTCTTGCTATATATACTCTCTTTTCGCCAATCGATGAAGTAATTATAAGAGAAAGGATTCTTATTATAGTTATAGAAGGAGGTGTTCTCATAAAGAGGAAACTGGCTGATGACACCCATTTGAAGTCGATCTTCTGGGATATGCCCAATATTCTGACTGAAGATATTTTGGGTGTTTACGTTGGTAATATCTTTTCCCAATAATAAAACCTGTCCGGAGTCTTTGGGAATGATTGAAAGAATGGCTTTAACTAATTCGGATTGTCCATTTCCGTCAACGCCAGCAATACCATAGATTTCACTTTTATGAATAGTAAAGGAGAGATCCTGAATAAGATTTTTTTTGTATTTCGTCGAGACGTAAAGATTTTTAACTTCGAGAACCTTTTCATCAGAACATTTTGATTGGGTATTTATGGTAAACTTAATATCTTTACCCACCATTTGCTTTGCTAATTCCAATTCGTTAGTATTTTTGATCTCGGTACTCCAAACAGTTTTCCCTCGACGCAGTACAGTGACCCGATCACAAATATCCATGATTTCATTTAATTTGTGAGAAATAAATACAACAGCAGTACCTGCAGCATTGAGCTGATGAATAATCGCAAACAGCCCTTTACTCTCCTGTGGAGTTAAAACAGCTGTAGGCTCATCCAGAATCAATAATTTACAAGAGCGGTAAAGTGCTTTCAATATTTCGACACGTTGTTGTTGTCCAACAGAAAGATCCTTGACCAAAGCCGAGGGATCAACTTCTAGTCCAAATTTATCAGAAAGCTCCTGAATTCGTGCTCTGGTCTGTTTTACATTGACAAATGTTGATTGACAAGTTGTAAGCAGTATGTTTTCAAGGACAGTAAGTGCGGGAATGAGCATGAAATGCTGATGCACCATACCAATCCCCAGGCGCCTTGCGTCCTGGGGATTATGTATGGTGACCTCTTTTCCGTCAAAAATAATCTTTCCACTGTCGGGCTTAAGAACACCATAAAGAATGTTCATAAGGGTACTCTTACCTGCACCATTCTCACCAAGAATAGCGTGAGTTTCGCCTTTTTCAATTTCAAGGCAAACTTGGTCATTCGCAATGACATCATGAAATTTTTTGGTGATATTTTTTAGTTCCAGAATTTTTTCCATGAGATCCCTTTCAAAAATCCGACAGTTTAGTTTATGGTTAGAAAGAAAATGAAGATAAGGTTAAAGCCTACTCTAACACGTACTTCACTTCGACCTCACCATTTTTAATCTTCTCAATTAAATCATTCATATAAGTTCTGACATCTTCAGGAACGTCGTCACTAAATTTAGCCAGAGACACAGAACCTTCTTTTAGACCAAACAAATAAGCTTTAGCTTCAAGTTTACCTTCATGACCTAATTTAGCTACCTGTTCGATGGCCCCGGGCATGTCAATCAAGGCACTGGTCAGAGTGCTGTCAGGAGCGAGGACGCTCAGGTCGCCATAACATCCAATAATGCGCAAATCTTTATGTTCTTTTACGTATTCGAAGGCGCCTAAATTGGCTTGATCAGCATTTGGTGCAAGAATATCTGCACCTTGATTTACCATAGCTGCAGTTAATTCTTTGAGCTGGGCACTATCGGCACAGGAGCCCGTATAACTGCTCAGAACTTTAACATCTGGATCGACGTAAGCTGCTCCTTGTTTAAATCCGGTTGCGTAACGAATGATGCCAGGTATCTCCAAACCGCAGGGGACGCCCACGACCTTAGACTTTGTCATTTTTGCGGCTAAAGCTCCGGCAAGAAAACCGGCATCACTGCTGTTAGTATCCATAGCGAGGACGTTCGGCTCTGCAAATTCGTTCGTGCTTGTGACCGCAAACATGGTCTTAGGAAAATCTGCTGAGACGGCTTTTGAAGGGTCTAGAAACTCAAAGCCGTGACCAATAATAAGATCAAATCCTTTGCTTGCATATCCACGATAAATCGCTTCATAATCGGAAGTTTTCACGTTTTCGGTATATGCGGTCTCAAAACCGTCTTGTTTGATGAGTTCCAGTCCCCTATATGCCGTTGCATTCCAGCCCTCATCATTAATGGGTCCAGGTAAAACCAGGGCAACCTTGTAGTTTTTACTCTGGGCATTATTATCACTGACAGTGCTGGCACCTTCACTTTTTTCACTTGTATTATTGGCACTACAAGCAGATAAAGCTAAAGAAAATAAAAGTAAGGTCAGCAAGAATAAAATGAAATTCTTCTTTTTCAACATGTTTTGATGGTCCTTTCTTACTTAAAGAATAATACTGATCCTGAAATTACAGGTCATTTTGTGTGGATGCACTCATCTTTTTCAAGAAAATAATGTTGAGTCAATTCGAAAGATATTTGACCTACTTCCACCTCCTTAAAATATATAATTAGTCAAATTTGACGTATTTCACCCCCAAAGATGCTGGCTCCCTGGAATTTCTACCAGATATGATGACCGCGATCGTCGTAATCAGATAGGGAAGCATGCGGATAATCGGTGCTGGAAACTTTGTAATGCTTGCTTGTAGAGTGTATTGAATGGTGTTACTGGCGCCAAAGAGTAAAGAGGCGAAAAACACACCAAACGGCTTATATTGCCCGAGTGCTACAGCAGCCAGAGCGATATAACCTCTACCCCCTGACATAAGTTCAGAGAAACTATTCATTTGAGCCATGGATAATGAGCAGCCACCAAGTGCGATGATCATAGAACCAAAGATTACGGCAAATAACTGTATCTGATAAACATTAATACCAGCTACATCAACAGCTGTTGGATATTCACCACAGGCTCTGATTCTTAAACCTAAGTTCGTCTGATTGAAAAAGAAGTAGAGGATGAAGACTAAGGCAATTGCAGCATAGGTCATACTGGACAACCCTAAAACGCCAGTAGGAAATCCCTGAATACTGGAGTGTGATCCTGTACCAAAAATTTGCCGACTTAATGTTGTTGTAATCCCTTCTGCTAGAATATTAAAGGCAACACCGACGACCACTTGGTTACCTTTTCTATATATGGTCAGGAATCCAAATAATAAGCCGAAAAAAGCTAGAACAAGTAAAGCAAAAAGAAGGCCTATAAGTCTGCTTCCACTTAAATACACCCCTAGTATTCCTGAAAAAGCACCTAATAACATCATTCCTTCAGCACCGATGTTAATAATTCCTGAAAGTTGCATCACTAAAATGCCCAGGGCAACGAAAAGAATAGAGGTACTATCCCTAAGCATTACAATAATAAAATCGCCCATAATAGTAACCTTTCTATTAACCCTGCTTAGTCTGGAAAATTTCAATCGTCATCATCAAAATAATGACTGCCTGGATAATCATCACAACAGAGGAAGGTACACCTGAGAACATTTGAACCACATTACCCCCTGTTTTCATTATGCCGAAGAGTAGCGAGGAAAGAAGAATACCCAAAGGACTATTTTTCCCCAACAAGGCAACTGCAATTCCATCAAAGCCATAGCCTGCGGAGAAGCTTTGTAACAGTCGTTTTTGAATTCCAAGTATTTCAAGACTTCCCACAAGACCGCCCAGACCACCAGATATGGCAAAGGCTATCATCCTACAGCGTTTAACATTTATGCCAATACTTTTAGCAACATTCGGATTTGTTCCAACAATCCTCATCTCAAAGCCTAACTGGCTTTTTTTCCAAAAGATGCCGTAAATGAGAGTAAGAGCAATTGCTATTAAGATACCTATATTAACTCTTGTTCCATTGATTAGATTGGGGAGCTCAGCTGTTGGAGCAATTTTAGCAGACTGCGGAAACTCAGGTGCTTCTCTCATAGGTCCATTTACAAGATATTCAACAACAAATAACATGATGTAATTTATCATGACTGTTGTGATCACTTCATTGGCAGAGAAACGATTTTTCAGGAAGGCAATAAAAGCCCCGATAATGGCACCCGCAAGAATCCCAGCAAGTAAAGATAAAAGAATATGAAAAATCGACGGTATTCCGGTAACGTTTATCCCGACCCAAGTGCTTAAGATGGCTCCAGCAAGCATTTGTCCTTCAATACCAATATTTAGCATCCCGCAACGATAAGCAAAAGCATAACTTAAACCTGCGATGCTCAAACTTGCAGTTTTTACAACCGTCTCGGCAATTGCATGAGGGGTTCCCAATGAACCTTCAAACATTAAGATAAATGTTTCACTTGGATTGTTACCGCCGATTAGAATAATGATTGCCCCGATCAACACGGCAATCATTATGGATATCATAGGATATAAGATATATTTTTGGAAACGACCTTTAAGCATTTTCTAAAGTGGGGAAGGGGGCTCGCACACTTTCGTGATATTGAGACACCCCTTCCGTTCATCCTTTCCTACTGTTTGAAGGCAATATGACACAGAGTTGAGAAGAATTAAGCCTTGTTTTTATTTATCTTCTGCTAGTATTTCCCATGGTTAAAGCCATGAGTGCTTTAATGGTGTGCATACGGTTCTCAGCCTCATCATAAATGGCGGACTGAGGCCCATCCATCACTTCACTTGTAACTTCAATGTCTCTGTCAGCAGGCATGCAATGCATATAGATGGCATCTTTGCTACCAAGCTGCATCTTTCGCTGATCAACAAACCATTCGGGATGTTCATTGATCATTTCGACGCCTCTGGCTTCATCATCACCTACGGTCATGATTGGGCCCCAACCTTTGGCATAAATAACATCTGCACCTGTACAAGCTTCATCCATATCGTTAACGACTTCGAATTTGGATCCTGCGGCACCGGCATTTGCTTTGGCCATCTCCAAAATCTTAGGATCGAGTTCAAAGCCCTTAGGATGTGCAAGTGTAACATCCATGCCAAAGCGGGGCATAAGAGTCACAAGGGAATTGGCCATGGACAGAGGACGCATATACCGCCCAGCGCAAGTCCAGGAAATTACAAATTTTCGGCCGCGAAGTTCATCATGGAACTTTTCTTTTATAGTCATAATATCTGCCAGGGCCTGTGTAGGATGCCAAATATCGCACTGCATGTTCATAACAGGAATCTTAGCGTATTTTGCCAGGTCTTCCATCCAGCAATGACCGTTGACGAGTGTGTTACGCACGCCAATTCCGTGCCCCATCCGTCCTAATACTTCAATGGTATCCTTGGGGGTTTCGCCATGACCAACCTGTGTTGCTTTAGGGGTCAGGTAGTTTGCATGTCCACCCAATTGAGTAATCCCGCATTCGAAAGCATTGCGTGTACGTGTGGATTCTTCAAAGAACATTAAAAAGACAGTTTTATTTTTTAGAATGTCAGTAGGCAGATCGAGGGCGTACCTCATTTTGAGTTCTTTTGCGACATCTAATAAAGTGTCGAGTTCTTCTCTGGTCCAATCCTGAGTCTTTAAAAGGTGTTTTCCAATCATTCCCGTTTGCATGTGATTATCTCCTTAGGAAATTTGAGCATATTTTACTTAATGCTCACCATATTCTATGTATTTTTATATATTTTTGTCAAGAAAATACAAGATGAATTTCACTTTTATGGTTTGAGGATTTGTAAAAAATTATGAAATTAATTTTGAGTTAAGGGTTAAATGAAGAATGAAACGGGTCCTCGTTATCCTCGAAGGATAATGAGAAGTATTTCATTTATCCTTGAAGGATAAAGTTAAATCGGGCGTTTTGTTGAATTTTCGCTAATAATTTGAGCGATGAACATTCGTTTTGAAAAGACTTGATAAAAAAAATGATTAGGTGCTATACTCAATAAAAGTTGCATGATGCAACAAATATAGCTGCACTGTAGCTGCGCATAAATATACGCCGCTTAAACATTTCTGTAACGTGACGATATTTCTGTGCATTTGATTAGAAACGGGTTGGTCATATGATGGATTTAGATTTTTTGGTTTCTATAAAAGACAGGGTTGATCAGTTGAAAAACGAGCTTGTTAAGGATTTGAGTGATCTCGTTAAAATTGAAAGCGTTACTTACAACGAGAAGCAAGCGATCGAGCATCTGAGTCAAAGAATGAAAGATTTCGGTTTTGATGAAGTTAGAGTAGATCCGGTCGGAAATGTTCTTGGCCGCGTAGGCAACGGCAAGACGGTTATCCTGTATGATTCACATATCGATACCGTGGATCTCGGTGAGCCGAGCGCCTGGAAGTATCCACCATTATCTGCAACGATTGTCGATGACGTCCTTTATGGTAGAGGAGCAGTTGATGATAAAAGCTGCCTCATGGGCATTACATATGCAGCTCGTATCATTAAAGATCTAGGACTTGCGAATGATTTTACTTTGTGGATTTCAGGATCCATTTCTGAAGAAGATGTCGAAGGCTCCTGTGTGTCCGCGATGATGAAGGAGAATCCTGATATCAAGCCGGATTATATACTCGTGGCGGAAGCCAGTAACGGAAGAATTATGAGGGGACATAAAGGTCGTGCTCTCATACGAATTTGTGTCCCGGGAAAAGCTGCTCATGCCTCTGCTGCGTGGCGCGGGGATAATGCCTTAATTAAGGCATTACCGATTATGAGTAAAATTGATCAGTTCGATAATTTTGTTGATGATCCTTTCTTAGGCAAAGGCACGATTGAAGTGACCAATGTAGAATGCAAATCACCATCTTTAAATACTATTCCGGGTGAAGCTATTATCACTTGTGACCGCAGGATTTCATGCGGAGAGACGGAAGAAGAATTAATTGAGGAAGTTAAGGGACTTTGCTCAGATGTTGATGGGGTCAAAGTTGAAATCGATAATGAGTTGGTGAAGACCTATACTGGTTATGAAATTAACTGCAAAGATTATTTCCCTTCTTGGGTTATGGAAGAATCTTCACCTATTGTCACAGCCTCTGCGAAAGCGTATAGGGCCTTGTTCGATAAAGAACCTGAAATTACAAAATGGGATTTCTGCACAAATGCGACACATTTATGTGGGCGCATGGGTATTCCTGCAATCGGTTTTGGTGCAGGCGATGAGCCGTTATGCCATACGACAGATGACCAGATTCCGCTTCTGGAACTATTTAAGGCTGTCCAGTTCTATTCTGCATTGCCTTTATTCCTGGCTGATGAATCAATCTAAATCAGGCTTAAAATGTTATTGTCCATTACAGAGGTGATCGAATGCCGCTACTTGGTGAAAAAATTATCGTATTTTAAATCACTCTGTACCTAGAAAAGATGGTTTTGAAAAAGTTACAGGGCAAGCTTTGTATGCTGCAGATATTTATCTGCCGGGTATGATCTATGCTGGTGTGCTTCGCAGTCCATATGCAAGTGCGCAAGTCGTATCTATCGATACAGAAGCAGCGTTGAAAATCCCTGGTGTACGGGCCGTGGTTACTGCCAGTGATCTCCCCAAGTGTAAAAGCTGGTCAAATTATATGTATTTGACTGAACGAGTGCGCTATGTTGGGGATTGTGTTGCGATGGTGGCAGCAGACACAAAGGAACTGGTCGATGAAGCTATTGCTAAAATACGTGTAGACTACAAAGAGCTTCCGGCTGTGTTTACCATTGAGGAGGCTTTGAGTAAAGAGGCTCCGCGGGTACATGAAGAGTATCCTGATAACATTTTTACTGAGTCGGTTTACCATATCCGAAAAGGTAAGATTGAGCAGGGATTTACTGAAGCTGATGTCATCCTGGAGCGTGAATATAGGACGCAGTATGTCGAGCATGCCTACATGGAACCCGAGGCTGTTGTAGCTTTTTATCAAGCTAATGAAGGTAAAATTACGGTTCATGCTTCGGCACAAAACCCCTTTTTTACAAGAAGATATGTTGCAGATATTCTGCAAATTCCTCTGAATCAAGTTCATTTGATCCAGGATGTTTTAGGAGGATCTTTTGGAGGTAAAGAGGAGGCTGTTGGTCTGGTTGCTGCGAGAGCGGCGTTTTTGTCTCGCTTAACGCACAAAGCGGTCAAGATGGTATTCAAACGAGAGGACTCGTTACTTGAAAGTGCCAAAAGACATCCTTTTATTCTGAGGTACAAGATCGGAGCCAAAAAAGATGGCCGTATCGTTGCTTTCGAAGGCACGCAAATTGACAATTCGGGTGCTTATAACAATCAGACGCAATTCATGAATTGGCGCGCTAATGTGCATTCAACAGGTCCCTATGAGATTCCTAACATTAAGACAGACACTTATGGCGTGTTTACAAACAATATTCATTCTGGTGCTATGCGCGGGTACAGTTCCCCGTCTTTGATTTTTGCACAAGAGCAACTGATTGATGAACTCGCAGAGGCTCTGCATATGAAGGAAGAGGATCTGCGGCGGCTGAACTGTTTAAAAGATGGCTCTTCTACAGCGACAAGTGATACCGTTCAACACGTGATTTTGCAGGAGCTTATGGACTATACGCTCAGGCAAACAGAATATCGGATCAAGCGTGATCGCTATATGAAACAAGACCCTGATTCAGATCATAAAAAGGGAATTGGAATGGCCATCATACATCGTGGCTGTGGCTTCGGCGGTGAATCACCTGATGCCGCGGGTTGTTTCTTTATTGTCAACGAAGATGGCTCTGCAACGATTAACTCAGGATTGGCTGAAAATGGTCAGGGACTGAAAACAGCTTATGTACAGATTGCTGCTGAAGCCTCTGGCTTGAACTATGAGAGTATTAATTTTTATGGTGTAGACAGCCATGCAATTCCTGATTGTGGAATGACGGTCGCATCCAGAGGAACGACTATGGGAGCTCAGTCTGTTAAACTGGCTGGGCAGGATATGAAAAAACTCTTAATTCATCACGCGTATGATATGAAACTTCTGTCTCTTCGAAAGATTGAAGAGGAACTCCAGTTACCCCACTGTTCTCTGGTTTATCAGGATTTTTCCGAAGAAGATATTGACTTGGCTAATAGTCAATTTTATTTCAAACAATATCCCTCGGTTCGATATGACATTAAGGATGTTACGGTACCATGCCTGTGGGCAGGCAGGAGACTTTCAGTTTATCGCTGGTTTACTCCGGATGACATGCCTCAAAACCATGAAACGGGTCAGGGAAAAGCATTTCCGACTTTTTCCTATGGCTGTGTCGTTGCAGAAGTTGATGTCGACATGAAAACAGGCTATGTGCAAGTTGAAAAAGTCACTTCCAGTCATGATGTGGGTACTGCCATAAATCCGGCTCTTATTCAAGGACAGGTTTTTGGTGGAATTGTGATGGGCCAGGGTTACGGGGTTTTGGAAGAGGTCACACTCGATAGAGGACAAGTGAACACGAAAAACCTGGATTCATATTTGATTCCTACGACCATGGATATGCCTGAAATGAATGTCAATATCTTTGAGTGTGATGACCCAAGCGGTACTTTTGGTGCGAAGAGTGTCGGTGAACCTGCAACGGAAGGAGTTGCAGCGGCCATTGCCAATGCTATTTACTCGGCAACAGGTCGAAGAATCAGGGAGAACCCCTGTGACTTGGAAAGTGTGTTACTGGGGAGAAAGCTGAGAAAAACAAAAAAATAGGGGAAGAGAATGCAGGAGTTTGCTTTAATTAAGCCTTATACCTTAGATGAAGTTAGTCAATTTTTATCTGAGCATCACGGGCATGTTTGTATTCTGGCCGGCGGTACGGATTTGCTTGTTCAGTTGCATGAAAAAAGTCATCGCTGGGATCAGTTGGAAGTTGTTATTGACCTGAAGCCCCTAAAAGAGGAGCTTTCCCAGATAGAGGAAGGCTCAGATTATCTTCGGATAGGCTCACTTTGTACGCATACTCAAATTGAGCGATCAACCTTAGTCAGGGAACACATTCCATTTCTTTCCGAAGCTTGCTCTTTAATTGGCTCACCTCAGATCAGAAATATGGGAACCATAGGTGGGAGCATTTGTAATGCCTCTCCTGCATCAGATCCTCTGCCTCCGCTTCTTGCGGCAGAGGCACAAATTGTGATCCATGGCCCAGAACAGGAAAGAGTTTTGCGTCTGGCTGATTTTATTAATGCTAAGGGTCAACCTGATCTGCAACGGGGTGAGTTTGTTTCGGCCTTTATTGTGCGTAAGTTAAAGGCTCATGAAAGATCTATTTTTTTGAAACTCGGTCGTCGTAAGGCTTTGGCTATTTCCCGATTATCTGTCGCCGCCATAATTGAACAAGATGCATCTGGAAAGATATGCCAGGCATTCATTGTACCGGGTTGTGTTGGTAAGCAGATTAAGAGATATACTCAGGCGGAACAGTTCTTAATGGGTAAAGTTCCTTCTGCGGATATTATTAAGCAGGCAGCCTCGACTCTTTCTGAACAAATGATTGATGAAAACGGTAGAAGATGGTCTTCTGCTTATAAAGAGCCTGTTTTGTCTTCTTTGCTTGAGCGTGCTTTGGCCACGATTTGCGTTGGGGTGGAGGGTAAAAATGGACAATAAAATAAAAGTTCATTTCCAACTAAATGGAGAAGAAGTTTCTGTTGAAACAAAAGCGAATCGCAGGCTCTTGGACGTTTTAAGAGATGATTTTCATTTAACGGGGACAAAAGAAGGCTGTTCGATTGGCGAATGTGGAGCCTGTACTGTCATTGTTGATGGAAAGGCGGTTACTTCCTGCCTGTTATTAATTAGCAGCTGTGAAGGAAGCAAGATCACGACTATCGAGGGAATCTCTAAGGAGGGCAAGCTTTCACCTGTACAAAAAGCGCTAATTCGGCATCAGGCCATTCAATGCGGTTTTTGTACCCCAGGCTTTGTTATGAGCGCGACTGCCCTCTTAAACGAAAATCCTACGCCTAGTTACGAGGAAATTAAAATCGCGCTTTCTGGTAATCTTTGTCGTTGTACTGGCTATAAACAGATTATTGATGCTATATATGAGCTTGCTCAGGAAATGAAGCTTACGCAGGATCGCGTTGAAAAAGAGGAGTATATCCAAGCTAATGGAGGGGGTCGTCCTTTACCCTATGACCCTCTCAGTCATCCTGAGATGTGTGTGCTTTCAGGCGGAGAGGAGAAGAAGTATGAGTAAAGATCAAGTCAAGTTTGAGAATCTCAAAATCGAATTTTGTGGAAGAGAATTATCAAGTCCTTTCATTCTAAGCTCTGGTCCGCTTTGTTATGGCGCAGAGGGCATCATTAAAGCTCATCAGGCGGGCGCTGGCGCAGTTGTAACGAAAACCATCAGGCTTGAAGCAGCAGTTAACCCCATCGCCCACATCCATGCTTTGGGAAAACAGAATCTGATTAATGCGGAAAAATGGGGGGATATAACTCTGGAACAATGGTGTACAAAAGAGATTCCTCAGGCCGTTAAAGCTGGAGTCACAGTTATTGCCAGTGTGGGCCATACACTTCGCGAAGCCAAAGCCATTGTCGAAGAGGTGCAAACAGCGGGAGCTCACATGATTGAGCTTGTTTCATACCGTGAAGAAACGCTTCTTCCTATGTTGAAATACACAAATGAACATGTCCATATTCCTGTCATCTGTAAGATATCAGGGAATTGGGACGATCCCGTTGCTTCAGCGTTAAGGTGTATTGAAAATGGTGCTGACGGTATTTGTGCTATTGATTCAATTGGTCCAGTTTTAAGTATTGATGTTCGCAAAGCCAGACCTGTGATGTTCGGAAATGATGGTTATGGCTGGTTGACAGGTGAGGCCATCAGGCCCATCGCCATGCGCATTGTTGCAGATATTGCCCGTAATGCCCCTGAGTTTAAAAACATTTATGGTTCGGGAGGAGTCATGAGTGCGGAAAATGCCCTTGAATACATTATGGCTGGAGCGATAGGCACTGGCATTTGTACCCTTGGCATTCAAAAGGGTGTGGGCATTGTCCAAAAATTGTGTGCAGAGCTTTCTGCATTATTAGAAGAGCTGGGATATGAAAACATTGCTTCTGCACACAGAGCAGCTTTAATGAATTTTCCTGAAGGAGAACAAATAAGGCATTTTAATTTTTCGTTTCAAGCATTTAAAGAGGATGGATCAGCAAAATGTGTTCAATGCAAACGCTGTGAGCAGGTGTGTTGTTACGATGCTCGTAAACTCAATTTCCCTGAAATGAGCGTCGATCCCTTACGTTGCCGAAATTGTGGCCTATGTCTTGATGTTTGCCCAACTGCTGCTCTTACGGCGACTTGGGCGGAGCAAAGCGAGGGGGAAAAAACAATGGCTCTACGCTCGAAACAATTTGATCAAAGTATGCAGTCTATCTGAAAGGACGATTGGCAAAACATGAAAAATACATTAATACGCCACGCAACGATTGTTACTGTCAATTCCAAAAGAGAGATTTTTTTTGACGGAGCGATGCTCCTTCGTGGAGATAGAATTGTCCAGGTTGGGGAAGATTCAGAGATTTTCCCGGGCATAGAGACTGATCGAGTCCATGTAGAAATCATCGACGGCTCAAATAAAATTATTTTTCCAGGTTTTGTCAATACTCATAACCACCTTTTCCAGACGCTAATGAAGGGTCTGGGAGATGATATGTGTCTCAAAGATTGGCTAAGTACGATGACCTTTCCGGCATCTTCCCAACTTACTGAAGAGGACTGTTATTATGCTGCGCTTACTGGTCTTTTAGAAAGTCTTCACAGTGGCGTAACGACTTCGCTGGATTATATGTATCCGCATCCTGTTGAAGGCCTTGATCGTGGTGTTCTAAGAGCCATGGATGATTTAAAGGTTCGAGCCGTTTTCGCTCGAGGTTGCATGGACACAGGTGCACAATTTGGTGTTGACCCACGTATTATGGAAAGTTCTGCACAGATTGAAAAGCGTGTAACAGCGATATTTGATGCCTATAAAGAAAATCCGAAAATCAAAATCTGGGTCGCTCCGGCAGCACTTTGGTCGAACACGTCAAAAAACCTTGAGATGCTTTGGGAATTGACTCAGACCTACAAGGGAGGCTTTACCTGCCATATATCAGAAACCATGTTTGATAGAAATGCAGTTGAGCAGCTTCACAAAGATACTGAATTAGATTTTCTCAAAAAACATGGCATAGTGGGTCCAAATGTTTTGATGGTCCATTGTGTTTACCTTACTTCTCAGGATATTTATTTTGCGGCTGAGCATGGTATGACGGTTTCTCACAATCCTGTTAGCAACATGTATCTTTCTTCAGGTGTCGCTCCAATCCCGCAAATGTTAAAGAGTGACTTGACTGTTTCCCTCGGAGTTGATGGAGCAGCAAGTAATAATGGTCAGGATTTTATTGAATTAATGAAGACAACATCCCTATTGCAAAAAGTGCATACATTGAATCCTGAAATTATTTCTGCGGAAAAAGTTCTTGAAATGGCAACGATTGACGGTGCAAAAGCGTTGTGCATGGAAAAAGAGATTGGATCTCTTGAGCCAGGTAAAAAAGCAGACTTCTTTATTTTTAATCCTCAATTAAATCCCAAAGCTGTGCCAGTTCATAATCCAGTTTCAACCTTAATCTATTCATCAACGATGCAGAATGTCGAGTCGGTTTTTGTAGATGGGGAAGCTCTCTTGCTCGATGGGAAAATCACCTCTGTCAACGAACCTGTAGTTTTAAAGAAAATGCAGGAAAGAGCTGAGAAGTTGGCGGATCGTGCGGGTATTTTGAATAGAGGGAGTGGCCATCCCTGGGTTAATCCTTATGAGGCCCGGAATTAAGAGGAAATAAATATGTATGATCTTAGTATCATCGGTGGCTCAATTTATTTAGATCATAAATGGGTAAAGAGTAATCTCTATATTGATGCAGGTAAAATTGCCTGTATCAGTAAAGAGATCCTTCCTGCAGTAAAAAAACAGGAGGCTGATGGGCTTAAAGTTATTCCTGGTCTTATTGATCCGCACGTTCATCTTGCGATGAATGCAGGAAAGTATATTTCTGCAGATGATTTTCTAAGTGGTAGCATTGCGGCAGCCTATGGAGGGCTAACAACAGTCATTGACTTTTTGGATGAACGTCCGACGGGCGAGGGCATTATTCAGGAGTTTGGTCGTAAATCTGCTCTGGCAAAAGAAAGTATTATTGATTACAGCTTTCATGCCGCGATTTGTGAATTGAAAGATTCAGCCGATGAGATTGCTCGAGCAGCATTATCGATTGGTTCACCGACGATTAAACTTTATACGACCTATAAGCCGGCGTCCTATTCATCAGCTCGTACGATTAATAGAATGATAGAGCGTTCATCAAAAAATGATATCCGTATTCTTTGTCATGCTGAAGATGATGATTTGATTGATTTTGAACTTCAGGATATTCATCAGTTAGGACAGGCAAGGCCCCCTGAAGTTGAAATTTCGCAGGTTATTAAAATTGCTGATGCTGTACGTCAATATAATGGCCAGGCATATATTGTTCATACGAGCTGTGGTTCAACTGTTCAAAGACTAAAAGAAGAGTACTTTGATATTTTAAATAAGAGACTGTTTCTGGAATCTGTACCACATTATTTTTATTTTGATGATTCTGTTTATCAACGGCCAGATGCCTACCGCTTTAGCATGACGCCCCCACTGCGTCCTAAAGTGGAGCAACAACGACTGAGAGAATATTATCGGCTTATTTCTGTTTTTGCGACAGATCATTGCCCTTTTATGTGTGCTGAAAAAGAAAATAAGAAAATCTCAGAAACGCCCATGGGAGTTGGTGGAATTGAACATTCATTTGCTTTGATGTATGAGTTATTTGGAGATGAAGTCATCCCTCGTTTTACAGAATATTCGGCCCGACTTCATGGTCTGTACCCCCAAAAAGGTTGCTTAGCTAAGGGAAGTGATGCAGATATCACGATGTTTGAGAATTTAGAGCATGCTCATCCTTTCGAAAACCATTCTAGGCAAGATGATTCAATCTATCGTGATATTCAAACTAAAGTGAAAGTTGAGCATGTAATTTCCAGAGGCAATTTTGTTATCAAAAATGGCGTTCTTCACTCGAATCAAGGGCATATGATTCGTAGGTCTTTAGTTCGCAATGTCGGCTTGAAGGGTTAATAATATGTTGAATCTAAGTGCTGAGAAATATCCGGTCATCGCATTGTGCCGTGAACTGGTAAAAAGAAAAAGTTTTTCAGGCTCGGAAAAAGAGCTTGTGGAATATTTGCAGTCGTTTTTGCAGGAAAATGGCTTTGATGAAGTTTATACAGATGAAAATGGCTCTCTGACGGGAATTATAAATGGTGATTCCGAAGGACCTACAATCCTGTTTGATGGCCATTTAGATACTGTACCTGTCACGTTAGAACGCTGGAAGCATAATCCTTTTGAAGGAATCATCGAGAACAACAGAATGTATGGGCGTGGAACTTCAGATATGAAGGGAGCTATTGCCGCTTTTATTTCAGCTATCGTGCAATTTACACGAGAACATCATCATCATTTCCCTGGCAGGCTTGCAGTATCTTTGACGACATTTGAAGAAACATTTGAGGGTATCGCAGCACGTCTTATTTCAGAAAGAGTCAAACCGGACTATGTTGTCATAGGTGAAGCAACAAATTTGAATTTGAATGTTGGTCAACGAGGGCGTGCAGAAATTGTTTGTGAGACCTTTGGTGTCCCTGTTCACAGTGCTAATCCTGAAAAAGGCGTCAATGCTGTTTACTCTATGTTGAAGTTGATCGATGCCATTCAAAAGCTTCCTGTTGACTGTTCCGAACTGGGCATTGGGATTTTTGCTCTGACAGATATCATATCTAATCCTTACCCTGGTGCATCTGTTATTCCGAGTAATTGCCGAGCTACATTCGACCGAAGGTTGCTTGTAGGCGAAACCGAGCAATCGGTTCTTTCTACAGTAGAAAAGCTGATTTCTAATCTGGGTAGTGAAGATAAAGCCTTCAAGGCCAAAGTCTATTTGGCTCAAGATAAGGGAATCTGCTACACAGGAAAAGAAATCAGTGCGAGAAAATTTTTCCCTGCCTGGCTATTTGATAAGCAGGAGAATTATATCACAGCTATTTTAGAACGTTTTAAAAAGGATGCCGTACCAATCCAACTGTCAACTTATTCTTTCTGCACAAATGGCAGTCATTACGCGGGAGAAAAGAACATAAAAACACTTGGATATGGTCCATCTATTGAATCACTTGCACATGTTGATGACGAATATATTGAACTCGATCAGCTTTGTGAAGCAGTAATAGGTAACTTGCGAATTATAGAAGCTCTGCAAGAACTTCCAGTGTGACATTAGTTATTTTAGAAAGGTTAATGAGATGTTTGCAGTACTTGCTAACTGGCTTATCTTTGATTCTGAGCAGGTAGAACAAGATACAGGCTTTATCGTTTCAGAGGGAAAGATTTTAAAGCTATTGCCAAATGAACAGATTCTTGCGGAAGCTCAGAAGTATGACTGTGAGGTCCTGGATTATCGAAATAAATTGATTTGTCCAGGTTTTGTAAACACTCATATGCATCAATATGGCGTACTCTCGCATGGCATGACTTCCAAAATTCAAATCAACAGTTTTGACTCTTTTTTAGAAGATTACTGGTGGCCGGATTTAGAGAATAAAGTCGATTTAAAGGATATTTTAGTGACAACTAAATATACAGCACTGGAACTGCTCGAGTCGGGTGTTGTTGCTTTTTTCGACGTATTAGAAGCCCCTTTGACGGAGAAAGGCTCTCTGATTGAACAGGGTAAAATAATTGAGAAGATGGGGATGAGGGCCTTTGTGTCCCTCGAATCTTCTGAAAGAATTTCCCATGAGAATGGTGTGGATTGCCTGCAGGAGAATGTGGAAGCAATTCGCTATTTCAAGCAGCATTCCCATTTGGTAAAGGCTGCGCTCAGCACACACACAAGTTTTACTTGTAGTGATGCTTTTATTCGTGAAGCAGTACAGCTGGCAGTGGAAAATAAAGCATTACTGCATTTTCATCTTTCGGAAAGTGCCTATGAGCCTAAAAAACTTAAAGAGAAAAGACAGATAACCCCTGTGGAGCTTTATGAGCAGCTTGGTGCCTTGTCAGAAAATGTCTTAGCTTCACAATGTGTCAAAGTAAGCGAGAAAGAGATTGATATCCTTAGAAAAACTGGGGTTCATGTGTCGCACATGCCCATAAGCAATTGTGAAGTGGGTGGTGGTGTTGCACCAGTTCCTCAGATGTTGAAAGCGGGCATCAAAGTTGGCCTGGGAACTGACGGATATATCAATGATTTTTTTGCAGTTATGAGAGCAGCCTTTTTGATCCATAAAGCCCATTTGGAATCCACCAGTGTGATGCCTGCCAAGCTTGTTTTCAAAATGGCAACGGAATATGGTGCAAGTTGCCTGGGATACCAGGGAGGATGTTTGAGAGAGGGTTATCCTGCTGACTTCATCGTGATGGATGAGGCATGGCCTACCCCGCTCAATAAACAGAACATATATGATCAAATTGTTGTTTTTGGAAAAAAAGAATATGTTAAGGAAATATTTGTAGCAGGCAAGTCTATTTTTCAGAGAGACGAATATATGCAAAATCACTCGATGGTAGACTTAATAAAACAAATTAGAGCTTATAGCCAGGAAATCTGGAATAACCAAAATCAATGATGTTAAAAGAAGCATGAAACGGGATTTGTTTACAATTGAGAAACTTCTTACCCTTGATTCAATGAAAGGAGCTAAGGTATTAGCAGGAGAGAGGGGCCTTAATCGCCAGATTAAGAATGCTACCGTCATTGATATGGCGGATCTCGCAAGCTGGGCTGATGAGAATTCTGCGGTCATCGTGACAGACTATCCCTTTCGTAGCAATAAGGACTTGTTACTGACAGCCATACAAAGCCTCATTGATAAAAATGCTTCGACACTGTGTATTAAGATCCGAAAAGATTTTCAAATTTCTGATGAACTCATTCAACTATGTAATGATAAAAATTTCACTTTGATAAAACTACCTATTTCGGCAGTATTTAGCAATATCGTTTATGAAATTACCTATACTATTCTCGGAAATAAAGTAGATTATTTTAAAAATCTTCAAAGTTATACCGAAGCCTTTATCAAAGCCTTACAACAAGCTGGAAATATTACGGAGCGATTAACACAAATCGAGAAAATACTTAAACACGGAATACTGTTTGTACAGCAGGGATATAACTTGCATTTTACGGAAAGCACAAGGGCTTATCTCGACAAATTTGGTGAAAAAATTTATCCGAAGTTACGCTCTTCTATTGAACAGAAAATTCAACAGTCGATCGACAATGGTGGTATAGCCTTTCAGACTTCTGAGGGAAGATTGCTGGACGAAGATGAACCAGCACCACAATCCTTCATCATCCCTTTCAAGGAGGATGAGTTGTCTCTCACATTGCTGCCATTGATCATTCTGGATCAAAATGTTTATGCAATCTTAGTCATTGAAGACAGTCCCTTTGAGTCAGCGGCAATTTCTGCTTTGACGAGAGTCAGTCGAATATTGGCTCTCGAATATCAAAACCTTACAGAGATAAAACGTCTGCAAAAGAAATATGAAGATAAATTTATAATCAATTGGCTAAGTGGGAAGTATGAGAATGACACTGATATTTTCTATTCTGCCCGCGCCCATGATATTTGTTTGCCAACGAATAAAAAATGCTGTGTGCTTATTATCAGCTATTTTCAAGATTCTGAATCTACTGGAATCCCTTCTTTAAATCTTGAAGCTCTGAGTAAAGATAATAATCATATTGCTTATCAATGGTTATATACGATTTATGAGGGTAAGATTACCTTTATTCTGTATTTTGATCAAGGTGATATTCCACCTGATTATCTCTTGGATACGCTTCGGTCTCAGCTTAAAGACACTTTAAACACGGATTGTTTTAGAATGTGTATGTCTGATTCTGGTAACATCAGTGAGGTACCTGAACTCCACAAGCAATGTTTTGTGATTAATGAAATTGCGGAACTTGACAATATCTGTATGAAATTAATCCAGGAAAAAGATCTGGGCGTTCTTCCCGTACTATATCCTTTACATCAAAGCAAAGAAATGCAGAAATATGTCAAGAAAATTCTCGACCCTCTGGTGTTGTATGATAGTACGCATCAATCTCAGCTGTGCCAAACATTATATGTATACCTTCAAAATAATAGTGCTAACGAAACAGCAAAAGCTCTATTTACACACTACAATACAATCATGTACCGCCTTGATCGCATTGAAGAGGTTCTTGGTTTTTCCATTCGAACGGGAGATGCACAATTTCGTGTCCGCTTAGCTTTTGAACTTAATCGCTTATTTGGGAATAATCAGGATTGGCGTGGTCAGGCGTAAGTAGGCACACTTTGGTGTTATTGCATAAGTGACATCAGCAAAATTGTAATTTATTCCGTTGAAGCTCCTAAACATATTGGCTAATTTAAATAAAATCACATGTCAGCAAATGACTTTTTAGGAGATTATTAATGAAACGCTTAAATCGAATTCTTCGCGAAGACAAGAAAACAGTTATCGTTGCCATGGATCATGGAATGGGATTGCCTGTAAATCCAGCTCTGGATGACATGGAAAAAACATTGAAAGCCATTATACGTGGTGGTGCCGATGCCTTATTGACGACGTTTGGGATAGCTAAGCGATATGCGGATATTTTACAGGATATCGGACTTATTATTCGCGTTGACGGTGGAACGACGACTCTTGGTCCTGGAGGGGAACCAGAGCTTTTATTTAGCATCGAAGATGTTTTAAAGCTCGGAGCTGATGCTGTGGCCTGTATGGGTTTTCCAGGTTCGGAACGTGAACAGAAAAGCATGAAGAATCTTGCAAAGTTAGTTTCTTCGGCTCATGAATGGGGGGTGCCGGTAATGGCCGAAATGCTGCCGGGTGGTTTTAGCGGTAAAGTTCCCTGGAATATAGATAATCTTGTTCTTGCATCAAGATCCGGCTGTGAATATGGTGCGGATTTGATCAAGACAAGTTATACGGGTACACCGGAAGAGTATTCTAGAGTTATTCGTGCATCATATGCTCCTGTGGTTATTTTGGGCGGAGCAAAGAGTAAAGATTTAAATGCTCTATTTACCTGTATTGAAGAGGCGCATTCAGTTGGTGCTGCGGGTGTCGCAATTGGCCGTAATGTATGGAATCACGAAAAACCAGAAGAAGTTGTTCGAGCTTTGGTCGAACTGGTGCATCATGGGGCAAAAGCATCCAGCATCAAGCTATAAGAGTGCAAGTGAAGGCCATGACTTGTCCTGACAGTTGTGTTAGAAAGCTGATCCAGAAAAGGAGTGAAGCAAGATGATCCCTGAAAAGATGAAAGCGATAGTTGTCACAAAAGCTGATACGGTGGAGGTACGTGAACTCACAGTGCCTACTCCGGAGAAAGGCGAAATTCTCATCCGTTTAAGAAATTGCCTGATTTGCACATGGGAACAGCGTATTTTTAAAGGCGCAGATGTTGGTCTGCCTTTTGTTCCTGGTCATGAAATTTCTGGTGAAGTTGCTTTTATTCCTGAAAATACGATGACTGATTTAAAGGTGGGTGACCCCTGTGTAGTTAAAACATTTGACAGTTGCGGGCAGTGCGACTATTGCCGCAGGGGAATGGATAACCTCTGTACTGGTAAAAAGAAACAGAGAATGTATGATGGCATTCCCGGTACTGGCGGAATGGCGGAGTACATTGCTATTTCTTCTGACCGTGTTTACAAGCTTCCAGGGCAAGATTTAGATCTTGAACTTGCTGCATTTGCTGAACCTCTGGCATGCTGCCTGCATAGTGTTGAAAAAGTTGACATTAATTTTGGTGAGGATGTTGTCATTGTGGGTGGAGGTGTTATGGGACTATTACACGTTATGCTCGCAAAACTTCGTGGCGCCAGAGTTATTTTAGTTGAACCAGATGAAAAACGCCGCATGATCGCACTGGAAGTTGGAGCTGATGATGCTTTTAATCCCTTGGAGAAAGAGGCGGCGTCTGAAATTCAGAGATTAACCGATAATCGTGGCCCTCAGGTTGTGTTTTTTACTGTTAATAACTTAAAATTGGCCGCTGACTACATTGATATTCTAAGCAAAGCTGGCAGGTTGGTCTATTATGGATCATTCCACCCCAGTGATAATATTCCTTTTAATCCTAATTCAATACACTATAGTGAGAAGCTCATTACAGGTTCTTATAGTCCTACAGTTAAAACTTTCTGGCAGGCAGCCCAGATGCTTGGCAAGCGCATCATCAATGTGAAGCCACTTCTTTCTGAACGCTACGATATGGTGGATGCTGAAACGGCATTTAAGCGTGCTCTTAGTATGGAGACTTTTCGTGTCCTTATCAGACTGAATGGAAGTGAAAAATAATGTCTATGGTTCATGTTATTTTAGCCAGCCATGGTACCTATGCTTCCGGACTTCGCGAAGCAGTTGAAATGATCATGGGTGAACAGGAGCATCTGGCCGTTTTAGGACTCTATCCGGGCGATACATTGGAAAGCTTTTACGAAAAAATTGCTCGTTTACTTAAAGGAATAAATGAACCAGAAAATGTTTTGATCCTGACTGATCTACGTAGTGGCACGCCTTTTAATGCAGCGATCATGGCTGTTAAGACCTTTGGTTGCGTTTGCGTTTCAGGTATGAACTTACCTTTAATTCTTGATGTTTTGTCGACCAGAGATGAAAGTAAGATGGACGAAATTGTTAAGAGTGCCGTGCAAAATGGTCGTGAAGGTATCTGTGATAGCCTGTCCTTAGGCATTGTCAAATAAAAGCTAATGTGATCACAGGCAAAAATGGAATGATCATTTTCGCTGAAGGGTCAAAATAACAGGTATTCACCGTAATAAATCATCAGTTCATTTCATTGAAAATTGTTATTTGGAAATTGAAAAAATATAGAAAGGAGGCAGACCAAATGAGTGTAGTCTTATATAGAATAGATGACAGGCTAATTCACGGACAGGTGATGACTGCGTGGACTAAAGTCTACAATTCTACAAATATCCTTTGTGCAGATGATGAAACCGCAAAAAACGAGATGATTTGTTCGATCATGAAATTGGCGGTGCCCTCAGATTTTCAGCTAGAGATTCTCACTGTCAATCAGGCGATTGATGCAATAAAATCTTTGCCCGACAATAAAAGGACAATCGTTTTAGCGAAATCTCCGGCAACCATGCTAGCCCTGGCTGAGGCTGAAATCGGTATGAAGGAGCTTAATGTGGGAAATATGGGCCAGGGACCAGGAAGAAAAGCAGTTGTAAGAAGTACGCAGGTTTCACCTGAAGAGCTAAAACAGCTCCAGAAAATTGAAACACTGGGAATCAAGGTCTATTTTCAGTCTTATCCTGACGGCAAATCCGTCAATCTAAATGAAATTAAACTTTAGTTTAAAATGAGAGGGGAAGATTATGTCATGGTGGCAGGCGATTATTGTCGCTTTTCTTTATTATTTTGCAGATGCGCCTTTCTTTTTTGGTGAAGGCTATTACGTCCTGCAAAGGCCGGTTGTAGCTGGCTTTTTAGTTGGTTTGGTCATGGGAGATCCTGTTCAGGGTGCGATTATCGGGGGTACAATAAACTTGATCTTCTTGGGACACATGAGTGTCGGTGGTTCTATTCCCAGTGATATGGCATTAGCTGGCTATGTTGGCACAGCCTTCGCACTTGCTCTAAACACTTCACTGGAAGCTGCTCTTGCTCTGGCATTGCCCATAGGGATTCTCGGTACCGTAGTTTGGGTTGGAAGAATGAGCATTTCTTCTGTTTTTGCTCACTGGGCCGATAACTATGCTGAAAAAGGCAATGTTAGGGGGGTTATGTTGATGAACTGGCTCCCTGCGCAGCTGATGCTTTTCGTTTTTAAAATGGTTGTTGTGACTCTTTTCTGTAAATACGGAGGAGAAGCCGTAGGTAGTTTCCTTAATGCTATTGCTGACAGCTGGGCCTTCAGAGGCCTATCCGTGGTGGGTGGAATGCTCCCTGCACTTGGTATAGCGCTTAACCTGCGTGCAATTCTAAAACGTGAAACGTTGCCGTTCCTGCTTGCAGGCTTCGTCCTTGCTGCGTACTTGAATGTACCCATTATCGGCATTAGTATCATTGGTCTTATCTGTGCAATGGTCTATATGACTAATTCCAGAAAAGTATCTGAGAAAAATTGAGGTGGATAATATGGAAAAAGCTACTGAAGAGAAAGTTCAGAAGATTAGTCTCGACAAGAAGAGCGTCCAAAGGTCCTATTGGCTTTGGCAATTTTTCTCTCATGCTAACTATAACTACGAACGCATGCAGGGCACGGCTGTAGGAATGTCGATGGCTCCCATTATTGATAAGCTGTATCCCGAGAAAGAAGATAAGGTTGCAGGGTTAAAGCGGCATCTCACGTTTTTTAATACAGATCCAAATTTAGGCTCAGTTATTTTAGGTGGTACCATTGCTATGGAAGAGCAAAAAGCCAATGGTGCTCCAATTACGGATGAAGCCATCAATAGTTTTAAGACGGGTATGATGGGACCAATGGCTGGTATCGGAGACTCCATTATTCAGGGCGTCGTCATTCCCATTATTGTTGCACTTGGTATCAGTATGGCGACCAAAGGCAATGTATTTGGTTCAATTTTTGTCCTTATTGCCTTGCCCATAATTCTAATGTCAATAGCTTATAATTCCTGGATGTATGGTTATCGTCTTGGAACGAGTGCAATTTCCAGTATGCTATCAGATGGACGCATGAAGACCTGGATCTTTGCTGCGGGCATCCTTGGCTGCACAGTTATGGGAGCGTTGATCCCCAATTATGTCAACGTTAAAAGTGTCCTGGAGTTCAATATAGGCGAGGTACCATTTAACTTACAAAACAATCTCTTTGATGCAATTATGCCTTCATTGCTCCCCTTTGCTCTTACTATGTTCATTTACTACTTGACAACTAAAAATGTTAAATCCTGGAAGATTATTCTTGGGGTAGTTTTAGTGGGCTTTGTGCTGGGTGCATTGGGTATTCTTGGCTAAGATATTTATTGCTAGTTGATGAGAGGCAGGTTTTCCTGCCTCTCATTAATATCAATTGGTGATATTGCAAGTAATTGAGGAATTCGTATGAAAGAGATAGTAGTAACCGTGAATGATCCAGCAGGGCTTCATGCGCGTCCTGCAGCAGATTTAATGAAGCTTTCGAAAACACTGAAATGTAAAGTGGAAATCCAATATGAGGATCAAGTTGCCAATGCAAAAAGTCTGCTCGAAATTTTATCCCTTGGTATTAATCAGGGAGATCAGGTGAAAGTCATCTGTGATGGTGAGAATGAACAAGAAGCGATCGCTTGCTTCACTAGATTTTTTAATGATTAATTCATGATTATACTGATAAAGTTAGGTGAATTGTAGTGACGAATCAAATGCTAATCTTATCGTGCCGAGGTAATGGTTTTGGAATTACCCAAGGTTTGGCTCAACGTGATCTCAAACAGGATAGTAAGATCATGTCCAAAACGATTACAGACACGCAGAAAGAACTCATTAGGTGGCAGAAAGCTGTTTCTGATTTAAAGTGTCAGCTAGAGGCACAATGTTCTGACGCTGAAGGTAATGCGAATAAAGATGAAGCTGAAATTCTGAATGCTCACCTTTTAATTCTTGAGGATCCATCACTTGTTGATGCAGTTACTGAAGCAATACAAGAAGGACAATGTTGCGTAGAGTGCGCTTTAAATCAGCAAGTTCAAAAGTTAACTGCAAAACTCGAAGGCTCTCGAAATCCCTTTATACGCGAGCGTGCGATTGACATTTGTGACATAGCCTGCCAACTTGAAAAAACACTAGATGTGCCAGATACAGACAAGAAAACAATAAAGGTAAATTCAAAGCTTAAGGACGGCCTGAATACACAATATATTCTTGTTAAGGATCTATTATTTCCATCAGATATCGTTCATTTTGACAGAAATAAGTACAATGGAATTGTTTGTGCGCGAGGTAGCTGGACCACACATGCAGCCATTCTTGCGAAATCAAAATCTATCCCCATGGCTATTTTAAATGACCCAGAGGATATCAATAAAATTCCAGATGATTCTGAACTTATTTTAGATGTCGACAAAGGCAGTTTAATTATCAATCCAGATGAAGAAGAACTATACTATTTTAGGGAGACTGGTAAAAGACTGGACGAAGATAAACTGTTGGCAGATAAATTAAAAAATAATTTAGTGAAGTTAAGCAATGGAAAAAACATTCGTTTTGAAGCGAATATCAGTGGCCCAGAATCTGTACCAGAAGTACTTGAATCAGGGGCCTGTGGAGTTGGATTATTTAGGACAGAGTTTTTATATTATGACCACAACAATCTTCCGAGTGAGGAAGAACAGTATCAGATTTACCTTCAAGTTCTAAAGGGAATGAACGGATTACCTGTAACATTTCGTACTTTTGATATTGGCGGCGATAAACAGGTACCTGCCCTTAATCTTCCAAAGGAAATGAATCCTTTTTTAGGATATCGTGCAATTCGTATAGCGCTAGCTGAGCCAGAGTTATTTAAAACACAGATAAGAGCAATTCTTAGAGCCGGTGCAGGCTATCCTATTCAAATTATGTTCCCCATGATTTCGTCAATGGAGGAGCTTGAGCAGGCCAAAAAACTGGTTTTTTCAGTAAGAGATGACTTGAAAACAAAAAATATTGCTTGTGCAAGTGACTTTAAAATCGGTATGATGGTCGAAATACCTGCTGCTGCGGTTTTGGCAGACGAATTTGCAAAAAAATGTGATTTTTTTAGTATTGGAACCAATGATCTTATACAATACACTTTGGCATGTGATCGCTTAAACGAAAAAGTTCAACATTTATATCGTGCGGATCATCCTGCTGTTTTGAACTTGATTCGGAATGTAGCTGAAGCTGCACATGCGAATGGCATTGAAGTTGCAATCTGTGGTGAAGCTGCTGCCAGTACTGATCTATGCAAAACTTGGATAGAACTGGGTATTGATACATTGAGCATGTCTCCTAGTCTTCTTCCTAAACTAAGGCTTAATGCTTTTAAACAGGGTTTACTGAAGATTGATTGCTGAACTCAAGCTTATTTAAATAGGTGAAATAAACAGTGAAAGGTTCGCAAGCGGACAAAGATAAAATTATCAAGCTCATTCAAGACGAGAATCTTCCTTCGGTCGTCTTAAATGAAATAAGTCGTGTTGTACTTGGCTATGATTCACAAGGACTTTATTTTGAGCAGGAGCGTTTTGATGCGTTAAAACAAGTTCTGCAGCAAGCGTCAGGACTTCAGGAATTAGTCAATGGATTTGAGACTGTTATTCAGCACCCGGTAGTTTTTTATCACTCACAGATAGGGGACTATTTTTCAAGCACGATGTCCCGAGATTTGCTCCATCAAGAAAGACTTGTTGGCTTAGAGAAAGCTATATATTTTAGTCCATCGAAAAGAATTGGGCAAAATCAGTGTCAACGTGTAGAGAAGCTGATATCTGGGGAATCTTTAGATCTTTCAGAACAAAAATCGTTTGAATATTCTGGTGATGATCAGGAATATACTGTCTTTCCATTAGAGGCAAGCAAGGATTCCCTGTGTTATGTTGCTGTTCAGAGCTCCAAAAAGCAGCTCGACGAATGGGTGGAAAAATTTTTTCTATTAAACAGAAAGCTCATATTATTGACGTTCCTCAATTTATATGATCTTCATCGAATGAAAGTCAGAGAAGAAGATTTCTTTATTAAGCAGTGGCTTCAAGGCCAATATATTCATGAAAATGATTTATATTTTGCAGCTCAAGCAAGGAATCAACAGCTCCCCCATCAAGACCACTATCACGTGATATTAGTTGATGCGTCATCAGATAGTTTGGAACCAGGCTCATTTATTTATCTGGATGAATCCTTCAATAGTCAATACAATCTTTCTTTTACTCATATCGATGGTTTGCTATTTGCTATAGAACATCATAGTGAAAGTCTTAAAAAAGAATTTCCTGATTTTCTTAAAAAGTTAAAAGTCCACTTAACGAAAATGAATCACGTTGATCGTCTATACATCTTGGTCAGTGATTCTGGGGCTTTATTATCAGTGCCCAGATTGTATCAACAAGTACTTAAAGCGAAGAAAATTGTTACAGCCCAGAACATTAAAAAAGATATCATTGCGTGTTCAGAGTTACGTGTTGAATTAGTACTTTATTCCGTCAGAGATAGCGAAGAAACAAAACGATTTGTCAAGTTAATCCTTGAGCCTCTCATCAAGTATGATCAAACTCAACAATCCCAGTTGACGTACACTCTTTATGCTTATCTGACACACCATTCCAGTACAAAGGATACAGCTGCCTTCCTGCGCACCCATTACAATACAGTGATGTACAGATTAGAAAAAATAGAAGAAGTTTTGGGATATCCTATGCGGATGGGAGAAGGCCAATTTAAGCTTCGTCTCGCTTATGAGTTGGATTTTTTGTCTGACAAGCCTTTATGCGCATGTCTTGAAAATTTTGTTAAATGACAAAGAAATTAATCAACAATGAGGTGCTTTAAATGGGATATATTGATTTGCACTGTGACGCTTTACTTCATTTCTTTACAGAAGATAAGTTCGATCTGTTTTCTTCAGAACTTAGTTCTGTTGATTTTTTACGTCTTCATCAGGCAGGAGCTATGGCTCAGTGTTTTGCAATTTATCAACCCACGTCAGATGAACTCTCGAGTAAAGGAATGGATGAAGACGAATACATTCCCTATATATATCAGAAATTCACTCGATCTTTATCCGGTAAAGAGAGCATGGTGGCTCAGGCCATTAGTACAAGAGACATTATCAATAATCATCAAAAGGGCATTGTGTCTGCAATTCTCACACTTGAGGATGGGCGAAGCATCAACGGGAAAATGCAAAAGTTTGATGAATATAAAAATATGGGAATTAGGATGATTACTCTTACCTGGTTTCAAAAAAATTGTTTTGGAAGTCCCAGTTCTGACAATGCGGAGCTCATGAGTGAAGGCCTGACCTCCTTCGGCATCGAAGCTATTGAAAAAATGAATGAGATTGGTATGATCATCGATGCCTCACATTTGTCTGATGGCGGATTCTGGGACTTAATACATTTTTCTAAAAAGCCCTTTGTTGCCTCACATTCAAACTGTCGTAACTTGGTGTCTCATTTTCGTAATTTGAGCGATGAGATGATTAAAGCTCTTGCCAATAAAGGTGGAGTTATGGGACTAAATTTCTGTCATTTTTTTCTCAGGGATTTTAGCCAAGACATGAATATTAGCAGCAACATGATCAATGAAATTCTTTTTCAGCATAAAAAGACAAACTGGGTCAGCAGTGTCGAAGACATGGTCAGACATGTTCTTCATGCTTATAAGATTGGTGGAGAGAATGTCTTGTCTATTGGGACGGATTTTGATGGCATTGCTAAAGAAAACTTAGAGATTGACAGCCCCTTGCAAATGGAAAAATTATTTACGGCATTAAAAAAAGCAGGCCTTCCTGGCACAGTTATAGAAAAGCTTATGTACCGCAATGCTTTGAGAGTATTTGCAGAGACAGAAGTTTGAAATTTATTATTGATCTTTTTGCTTTAGAGAAGGAAATCAAAATGACAGAGAAAACTTCCTTAGCTTCATCAGCGGATAAAATGGCAGTCAGTATTTGGCTTAATAATCGTCAAATATCCCTGCTTATCAACCCCAGATGGACAATGTTGTACTTATTACGTGAAGTATTGGATATGACGGGTACTAAATGTGGCTGTAAAACGGGTGATTGTGGTGCCTGCAAGATTATTGCAGATGGTCAAGCTGTAAATGCCTGTACTTTGCTAGTCCGTATTGCGGCTGAGAAAAACATGAAGATCGAGACCATTGAAAATCTTAGTCAGGGGGAAAAACTTCATCCAATACAGGAAGCTTTTATTAGCTGTGGTGCCGTTCAATGCGGTTACTGCATACCAGGCATGATCATGACTACAAAGGCCTTACTGGATCGAAACCCCAGTCCAGATGAATCTGAGATTAGAAAAGCACTCGCCAACAATATCTGTCGTTGCACAGGATATGTAAAGATAGTTCAAGCTGTAAAGTTAGCGGCAAAGATGATGAGGGAAAAAGAAAAACATGAATAACGAACGTACTCAAGGACTTATCGGTACAAAAGTTCCACTTTACGATGCTGAATATAAGGTTAGAGGTCTTCTTAAGTACACAGATGATATGAAGTTCCCTCATATGCTCTATGCGAAGATGCTATGGAGTCCCGTCCCGCATGCTTTGATTAAATCCATTGATACGAGTGAAGCAGAGAAACTTCCCGGAGTCCAGCAAATCTGCACCTGGAAAAATTCCAGTCAAGTTCTTTACAACAGCTGTGGAGAAGATATTGATGTATTTCGAACGGAAAAAATTTTTGACCGCACTGTAAGATATATAGGAGATAGAGTAGCAGTTGTTGCGGCAGATACTTTAGAAATTGCGGAAAAAGCAGTTAAGCTGATCAAAGTCGAATATGAGGAGCTTCCCTTCTATACTGATCCAGAATCTGCAATGAAAGAAGATGCTTTTCCCTTACATGAAGGTGGGAATGTACCAGAAGTCATCGACCTCCATTGTGGTGATGTTGAAAAGGCCTTTCAACAAGCTGATCAGGTCATAGATCATGTATATACGATGCCCGCAGTTCATCACGGGGCTATGGAACCTCATTCCAGTATTGCCATTTACGATCAGCTGGGGAAATTGACCATTTATTCTCCTGCGCAAGATGTATTTGGATGCAGGGCCAATCTTTCTCGTATTTTTTCTTTACCTATGAATCGTGTTCGAGTTATTAACCCAGGTATTGGTGGAGGTTTTGGTGGAAAGATAGATTGCCTTCTTGAACCTGTTGTTGCTCAGCTTGCAATTTTGACTCATAAGCCGGTAAAAATGACCTTAAATCGTAAAGAAGAAATTGTTTCGACACGAACAAGGCATGCTATGAGGGGGAGATTGAAAACGGGTTTTATGAATGACGGCACAATTCTTGCAGAAGAAATGACCATGTGGGCGAATACTGGAGCTTATTCTTCTGGATCATCCAGTGTAGTGTGGGCTACGGGTGGAAAGTTTTTTAAGAATCATAAAACTCCTAACCTGCATTTTCTTGCTTATCCAGTATTTACGAACACCCCTGTGGCGGGAGCAATGCGTGGATTTGGTTCGCCGCAAAGGTGTTTTGCTCAGGAACGACAAATGAATCGTATTGCTCATATACTGAATAAATCCATTATTGATCTTCAAATGAAAAACCTGGTAGATGCATCGTGCTGTGACCTGAGAGATCAGGTTCCCCATGGTATGGCCTATCCCAAAGAGGCTGTTGAAAAAGGCAGAGTTTTGTTCGATTGGGATTCAGCTGTCTTAGAAGAAAGAACATCTAAGATGCAGAAACTGGATTATCGCATTGGGGTAGGCATGGCTGTTGGGGTCCATGGAAATGGTGTATATGGTGTGAAACCAGATACGAGTGGAGTAAGGCTCCAAATGAATGAAGATGGCACTATGACGATGTATACCGGTTATTCTGATATGGGCAATGGAGCGGTTACAACCCAACTTCAAATCGTTTCAAATTGTACGGGTATTCCAATGCACAAAATAACTTGTGTTACAGCAGATACGGAAACAACCATGTGGGATTTGGGTAACTATTCCAGCAGAGGAACTTTTGTCGGTGGAAATGCAGCACTTAAAGCCGGACGACATATGGCGGACGAATTAAGAAAAATAGCGGCGGAAATATTAAATGAATCCGCATCTGATATTTTATTGGAAAATGAATGCGCAAAGGGTCCTAATGACTCTTGTGTCTCTATTGAAGAACTTGTTCGTCATGCCAAGGCTGTAAACCAGACAGAACTTTGTGTCAGTGATACCTTTGCATCGTCTAATTTAGCTTTATCCTATGGAGCACATTTCTGTAAAGTCAAAGTTGACCTTAACACAGGTAAAGTTACTCCACTAAAATATGCTGCTGTACATGATCTGGGCAAAGTCATCAATCCCCTGCAGGCAGAAGGCCAAATTGAAGGTGCTATTCAGATGGGCCTGGGATACGCTCTCTCAGAAGATCTGAAAATAGATCAGGGTGGTAAGGTAGGCAATTTTGTTTTGAAAAAGTATCAAATGTTTCACGCCGAAGAAATGCCACCGATTCAAATTGACTTTGTTAATCAAGCTGAGATAGGTGGTCCATATGGGGCAAAAAGTGTTGGGGAATGTTCTGTGGTCCCTGTTGCTGCAGCTGTTGTAAATGCTGTTTCAAATGCCTTAGACTATTCATTCGATTCTTTACCCATAACATCGGATAAAATATTTGAGGCCTTGGAGAAATCTAAAGTGGACCCCATTGTCAAGACAAAACTTTCTCGAATTGAGTGAACACTTTCCTTCCTTTTCTTAGGCTGCCAGATTATAGCTTGAAACCGCTCTGGCGGAGAGCTGCCAGTGCGGTTTCCAAAAGATTTTACTCTCCCGCTCTGCGTTTTGCACCAAATATTATATTATTTTTGTGCGTTATTTGATTCTGTGTATTTCTTTTTCAAGTTCAAGCACTGAATTCATCAGTTCTTCAAAGCTCGGATATTCACCAAAGAACATCTCCGTCATATTTGTATAATCTTCTCTAATTTCCTTTAGGCGATACTCATCAGGCATAAGTCTGATTGTTTCAGTTGTAGCTTCTTCATATTTTGCCCATTTCCTCGGATAGAATTTCTGCTTAAACAGAACAACTTTTTCAAGAAGCTGATGGCTTTTAAATGCCCTGTCTTTATATGGCGAATTTGCTATGCAAACTAAATCATAATAGTGTCTTGCATATCTTTTAGGTATTGCAAGCGCTTCAGGTCTGTTCGCTTCATGATGAAGGATAGTCGCTTTCTCCCAGAATGTTCTTTCAGGTAGAACAGTTCTAACTTCTATAAAATCCCCATCAAAAAGCATGGGATATATTTTTTGTATATCAGGCACAATATGAACAGCTTCCGATGGTGTCCACGCTGCCAGTGTTCCAATCTCAAGTCTTACTGCCTGCACCACATACGAAGACTTAAATGCTTTCGGATATTCAAACCGCACTGTCTGCGGTTCGCTTTCATCTATTCTAATATGAAAATCCTCATTAAGCATATCTATAAAATCACTTTTTAACTGAGGAACAAATTCATTTTTTAGAAAGTCTTCCGTCTTTTGATTGGACTCTTTATTAAATTTATCTTGCTTCGTATTGGAGCGTTCTTGCCACGGTTCATCAAAGCTATATCCGATAACTCTCCAGTCAAGGATTAAATCAATATCTTCGGAAAATCTGTGAATTAAATTGAAGCATTTTGAAAGGCTTGTACCACCTTTAAAGGTAAAAGCATCTTTCCATTTGCACTTTGAGAAGAGATAATTCAGCACAAAGCATACCCAATAATCTTTTTCAAGAATTACCTCATTTATACCGATTTTCAAAGAAGCATTTTTGATAACCTGCTCCAACTCATTTTTTGATATTTTTTTGTACTCAAACATATCTACGCCTCACAAATTATCTTAATCACTCCATATACCCAGGCACTTGTGATTTTACTATCCGCAAGTAGTTCCGACTTTTCTTTTTCGGATAATTTTTCCCGTAGATAGTCGATCTGCTTTGAAGTGATTTTGTCTTTTCCGATTGCCTTAATTGACTGTATCACCATTGCAGTAAGTGTTGACATTTTGGAAATGTCTCCATTGTTTCTACGCTTAAATTCGATTGTCGCATTAGCGAAACTGAAACTGGCATATCTTCCGTCTGAGATGTATGTCCACTTTGCCGGCACTTGCGTAGATAAACCTAATAAATTAAGAGCCGTATTGCCCGATGGAGCAATCGTCCAGTTATATTTTCTGGCAATGGCATTCGCAACTTCATTCACGGACGGTGCTTCATACTCTCCGATCAGTTCTATATATTTCGGCTTATAGTAAATGCCTTTCATAATACGGATAATCTCTTTATCTTTTACCAAACGATTTAATGTACTGCGAACAGTTTCGTATCCTGCAATATCAAAAAAATCATTGGCGATGAAAACCTGATTGGACTCAAAGTTTTCTATCCTGTTTAGTATTTCCTGCTTATAGTTCACCTGATGTGCCGCCTCCTTTGCACCAAATATCATATATTATTTGGTGCAAATAATCAACGGCAGCAAATCTCACAACACTTTATACATTAAATATCTTCTGTTTCAGAAGCTTCGCTTTCCTCATACTCCTCAGCCTCTGAGAAAAAATCGTCCTCTTTTTCAAGATTTTCAAGTTCTTCTTTCTCTTTCTTCTTTATAACCTTGAAATAACATCCGCCATCTAAAGCACCTGCTACTAAAAGAGTTAAAGGATATATGTGCCTGAATCACTCTTTTCTTCTTTTTTCTCAGGCTTTACTTCTTCTTTTTCCTTTGCTTCCGTTTTGCTTGTATCCTTACCGAGGCCGCCAATCATAGAGAGGCTGGCGAAAACGAGAAAATCTCCAAACTCATACCCGCCCATTTCAAACAACAAGTGCAGATACCATCTAACCGCCCACAGCTTTGACGCTTACGTGCTTTCTGCCAAAAAGAAGCGGTTTGCCGCGCGTTGACTAAAGTTTTTCTCCAACATGCGCACGTGCGATAGGAAAGCTTCGTCGGTGAAGCTTTTGGCTCCTGTGGGGCAGTTTCGGACACAGGCCATGCACTTGATGCAAATGCCTTTTATCTCGACTGGATCTTCTCCGGAAATACTCTCCATGGGGCAGAGCTCTGCGCAGAGTCCACAGCCGGTGCAAAGCTCCGGATCGGTCTGAGGTTTGGCTTTGAGAAAGTTTGCCCGACTTCCATCCTCCTGAAGCGGGGTGTAGTAGGGGCCAGGAGGTGTGTTCCCGGAGGTGACAACATCCGGAAAGTTTCCCTGCCTGAGGACAGGGGCGACAGCCTTTGCAAAGGCCTTGAGTTCGCTTAAATCCTGGACGTCAGGACGTCCATATGCCAGCTTTTTACTGAAAGCATGTTCTCCTACCAGAGCTGCGGCTGCAGGTAGCTGAAAACCTGCTTCCCTTAGCAGCAGACAGAGTTCAGAGAGGGCATCCCCGAAATCCCGGTTGCCATACGTTACCAGAGGTATAGCCCAGGCCCCATCTGAGGAAAGGCAGGCTTTCAGATCCGGGACGATTTTATTGGGCAAGCGTCCGGCGTAGACGGGCAAGGCGAGCAGCAACAATTCTCCCGGTCCGAAAGTAACATGCTCGCGGCGTGCCGCAGCAGGCATAAGATCAAGAAAAGTTGGGCTTAGGCTCATCGCCAGACCCATGGACTCGCAAAGGGCAGGCGCCAATGCCAGGCAAAGCTTCCGCGCATTTCCTGTAGGGCTAAAATAAGCCGCTGTCAGACCTTCAATTTTCAACATCAATGAACCTTCTCAATCGCGACCTGATCGCAGCATCTGGTAAACGTATGGCTTTACCATTATTAAGCAGCAATCTCTTAAGGCATGTTTTATACTCTATTGCTGTTATTTCGTTTTGCTCCAGTAATTTATCCAGAAGGCCAAGGGTTCCCATAAGCTCCACAGATTCCAGTTTTGCAGCCTTCCGTAAAGCAGCGTCGCCTGTCAGTAAGGTAATCTTCCTGCATTTGGCAATAGCCAGAGCCATTCTGTCATAAACAGACAATTTACGGTACTGTTTACCAAACTCATCAGCCAATAAGAATTCCTCGATAGTAATCTCAACAGGTATCAGGCCGTATGAAGCTAACTTTGTGCCAAGTCCTGGTGGAGATAACAATTCGTCTTCAATGGCCTCTTTACTCATGATATAAGTATATGGCAGTTTAAAAGGCAGCTCCAATTTTTCAATGGTCACAAAATCGATCCAAACGTTGGTGTCACTGCTGATGTATATCATAGTCTAGACCTTTGTTGGACAGCTCATGGCAAGCACGTCAATATAGGGAACTTTAAGTAATTCAGCGCCTCGTTGAACACTGATATCGCCTTCATTGACTGCACGATAAACCAGCTGAGAAAATAAGGTTGAGTGTTCTTCTTTAATTCGTGAAGGCTCAGCTGACCTCCAACCTGCATGGGAAGCTTTAATGAAGAAATCCTTGGCTACAGCTGAACTCACGATGCCACAAAGCTCAGCGCGCTTGACAAGAAGCAGCATAGAAATGCCGTACTCAGTAGCAACCTGAATCATATCATTCGTTATTGCTGATCTTCGAACCCCTAATTCTCTTTGAGCATCCGATTTTGGAAATAAAAAGGCACCGCTTATCGCCGTTGCCATTTTCTCGGTTTCTTTCTCTGCCGCTTCTTCTGGCCAAATAAACATCAAATGTGCGAGTTCGTGAATGATAGTCGACCGATTTCTTTCCGGATTCATCTTAGGATTTAGCACGATATAAGGATGGTCGTTTACAAATCCGTTCATTCCTGAAAAATCACTGCTATTGAGTTCAATTTCATGAACTAATATGCCTTTATTCTCCAGCTTTCCAATCAAATCTTCGATGGGGCCATCTTCGGCAAATCCAAGATGTCGCCTCAACTTAGCAGCATTTTCTTCTGCAGCATCAGAGAGAACAAGGGTATGGCAGGCAGGTGCTGCGGGTATTACCTCTCCGCCTAATATTTCTACAACCGTCATGAAGCGATCAAAATACTCTTCAACCGATTCTTTCACATATTCTTGTTGTGCTTTAGATAGTGCCATATTTTTTCTAAATGCACCGTGCTCAAAAACAATATTTTCATTTCGAATAGTCAGAAAAGCGGAAATGCGCACATCCAAAGCTTCGGCCAAAGCCTTGAGGGTTTCCATGCTTGGTTTTCGCTCACCCTTTTCATAGTTGGTGATGGCCATGGCAGTTACACCAGCTTTTTCGGCTAAAGCCTTTTTGGATAAATTTTTTCGTAGTCTATAAAACTTTAGATTTTTACTGAACATAACCACACCTCCTTCTGTTTATATTTTAATATTTTCTTGAAAAAAGTAAACGGATTAATATGGATTCTTTCTAAAAAAGCAAAAATTCACGTGAGAGCGTCTAAAAATTCACACTCTTTCAGACTTGCTCTTCCACTAAGTTCTGCAGTGTGTCGGCGCGCAGTTTTTCTACAGCATCTTCACCCAGGAGTTCACGTACAATGGCCAAAGCAAAATAAACTGAGGTGGCGGGGTCGCGCGCGGTAATCAAGTTACCATCGCGCCAGTTTTATCGTGAACCCCGAGGACAATATTGTAGCCTACGAAGTGCACGACCCATTGCAGAACAATCTAGGATGTACAATCTCGGATGAACCATCTCAGATAAATATCCCAAAGGGGCGCCTCTTTTTGAGGCGCCCCTTTGGATTGGAGTGTCTATGTCAGACGTATCAAGGATCAGCGGTTAATATCCCGCGTGACAACCAGGGAGGCATCAGTCCCGGCAATATCGGCGCAAAGGACCTGGCCGATGCGAACCGGAGCCTTTGCGCTGAGCTGGTTGACAACAGCCATGACGTCCATAATTTTAGCTTTGGGAATGGGGCGGTCTGTTTTGACCGGGCAGCGGCACAGCTGCTCGCTCTGCAGTTTTACTGTGGAGCAGACCACGCGCGTGGGATTACGAAGCTCATTGCGGCCGTAATCCGCGCCCTTTTCGCAGCCGTTTCCCGTCACCTGAAAACTTTCTTCATCCACATGAAGGTGGCAGCCCCGGGGGCAGACGATACAAATCAGTTCTTTTTTCATGACAGCTCCTCCACTGAGACCTTAAGATTCCGGCCAGACATTTTTTTCAGCAGAACCGCGGGGACTGAAACATTTTCCATTTCTCCGGGGGCCATGTAAGGACGCTTGTAAGCGGCGATTTTATTGCCCGCCTCATCGCGGAAAACGATTTGCATGGGATCTGTGTAAATCTGACGGACCCGGAAGAAAACGCGAACATTTTTATCGACCTGTTCCAGCCTGATCTGCTGCGGTACGGTATAGCCGATATGCGAATCTGTGCTGAGCTCAATAATGGTCTGCGAGTCGTTTGTATCCGACTCGGTATGACTTTCCTTATCTTTATCTTTCGCTGCAAAGGCCGCGGCAGCTTTTCCGGCTGCGAGCGCTTCTTCGGTCACGTAGTCGACAAGGTCGTGGACGTGCAGAACATTGCCGCAGGCAAAGATCCCTTTCTCTGACGTTTCGCCATTTTCGTAAACGCAGGGTCCCGAAGTGTGCGGATCAATCTTGACGCCTGTCGCGCGGCTCAGTTCGTTTTCAGGAATGAGGCCGACAGAGAGCAGAACGGTATCGACATCGTAATCGACTTCAGTACCGGGGATGGGTTTCATGTGCTCGTCGACTTCCTGCACGGTGACCCCCTCAACGCGTTTTTTACCACGGATGTCCGTGATGGTATGCGAGAGGTAGAGGGGGATATCGAAGTCCTGCAGGCACTGCACGATATTGCGTGTGAGTCCGCCGGAGTAAGGCATGACCTCGACGCAGGCGACGACTTTTGCCCCCTCCAGAGTGAGACGGCGGGCCATGATCAGGCCGATATCTCCGGAACCGAGGATAATCACACGTTTCCCGACCATGTGGCCTTCAAGGTTGACGTAGAGCTGCGCCTGACCGGCGTTGATGATGCCGGCAGCCCGGGTACCGGGAATTTGGATCTGCATGCGCGTACGCTCGCGGCAACCCATGGCAAGGACCAGTGATTTCGTGCGCAGAACACGATAACCATCACTTTTGGACATCATGTGTACCATACGCCATTCATTACTGTTGTCGATATTCAGTACCATGGTATCGAGCGCCGTCTCGATGGTGGTTCCCTTCAACTGGTCGATAAATCTGGCAGCATATTCAGGACCGGTCAGCTCCTCACCAAAATGGTGAAGACCGAAGCCATTGTGAATGCACTGATTGAGAATACCGCCAAGACAGTCGGCCCGCTCGACAATAAGAATTTTTCTAAGACCTGCCTCGTAGGCGCCGATGGCGGCCGCGAGACCGGCAGGACCGCCTCCCACGACGATCAGTTCATATTCCGGAAATTCTGCTGAATGTTGAACCTGCTTCATGCCTTTGCCTCCTCTTCGCCTGTGCTTTTGGTCGGTCCGCAAAGAATATAGGACCCTGCCTTATCCTGCACAACTTCCTCAGGCTTCAATCCGGTTTCACGGCACAGAATATCCATGATACGCGGACCGCAGAAGCCTCCCTGACAGCGACCCATACCCGTGCCCGTGCGGCGTTTGACACCGTCGATGGAGACGACGGGAATGCCGCGCTTCAGAGCGGCGAGGATTTCGCCTTCGGTAATGGTTTCGCAGCGGCAGATGACCCGACCGTATTCCGGGTGTTCTGCGATAAAAGCTTCACGCTCTTCTTCGGGAATCTCCTTGAAGCGCACAACTTTGCGTGTACCGTTCCACTGAGCTTTGGGCTTACAGACGAGACCTTCGTTTTCGAGAAGTTTCAGGCCTTCCTGAGCCAAAACCGGCGCACAGGTCAGGCCAGGCGATTTTATCGCCGCGATATCGAGAAAAGAGGGCGCGACGATTTTCAGGAAGAAGTCACCATAGTCACTGTTAGCGCGGACGCCCGCGTAGTTGCGGATATTGTTGCGGAGATTCAGACCAGGTAAACAGCGCGTAGCATCTTTAGCGACTTTGGACAGACCGGCAGCAGTTGTACCCGTGTTTTCCTTGTCCTCGATGATTTCAGCATCCGGTCCGACGAGGATATTTTCGTGGACCGTCGGGGAGACCAGGATACCCTTGGTAAGCTCATTGGGGCAGGGGAAAATCACGCTTTTGACAAGTTCTCCCACGGCACGATCAAGGATATAATACTGACCGCGCGTTGCTTCGACTTTGAACGCAGGTTTGGCCACCATGTTGTGGATTTCATCCGAATGAGTGCCCGCGCAGTTGACCACAAATTTCGCCTCATAGTCGGCGTCCTGGGTGTGAATCAGGTAGTGGTCCTCTTTCTGTTCGATACCCCTGACCTCTTCATTGAGTTTCAGTTCAACGCCTTCGCGGACAGCCACTTCGGCATGGGCCAGGGTAAATTCCCAGGGATTGATGACGCCTGACTCAGGAACCCATAGGGCGATGGTAATATCCGGCGAAAGATTAGGTTCACGCTCACGAACTTCGTCTCCGTTCAGAATTTTCATCCCCTGGACGCCCATGAGCAGACCATTTTCGTATTTCTTCTTAATGACCCTGGCATCTTTTTCATCAAATCCGACGATAAGAGAACCGGTTTTATGAAATTCAACATCCAGCTTTTCTGCCTGCTCCATTGTCAAATGTGCACCCCGCACATTATATTTACCCATCAGGGTGTCAGGATCAGGATCATATCCGCCGTGGACAATAGCGGTGTTGGCCCTGGAAGCGCCAAGGGAAACATCGTTTTCTTTTTCCAGAAGCAGAACTTTGAGCTGGTAGCGGGAACATTCGTAAGCGACGCAGCAGCCGACGACGCCCGCCCCAATGATCACGACATCATACATAGACTCTCTCCTTGTGCTAAGTTGTACATGAGCCTGGGAATAAAACTCCGTCACGATGTGCGGAGAAAATTCCGGGCGATAAGCTCATCAAAAGCCTGGATAAAACTCTCTGCAAGTCAATGCTTTTGCACCTCTGCCGCATCTTTCTGTGAGAAAGGAACTCAAACAAAAAGCCACGAAGTTTTGATCTTCATGCTCATGTACGATCTAATAATTGTGTTGAGAGAATGCCTGCCTGATCATCAACCGCGAGAAAATAAAAAAAGAGCAGACATTTCCTCAAAGAACCAGGAAACCCACTCAAAAAACTCATTGTTCTTCCTTGATTTCATTAATCTTAGCACAATCAAGGCCGTTGGGCAATACAATTATACAAAAAACAGCTTAAATAATGAAAAAATTGGAAGCGGCATAAAAGATGAACAAACTGGCATTACCGGCACTTTTTTGTTAGTATTTTTTATCATACACAGCATATCAGAGCTTTCTCTGTAGATCAGAGTTTCTCTCGGAAAGAAACATGCGAGGTGCACTATGAATATGGGCGAAAAGCAGGTCATTCAAAAGTTTCTGCAGAAGAATCCGGTCATTTTAGCCGTGAAAAATGATGAAGAACTCAAATCTGCGCTCAGTCGGGAGGGCCGGGTTATTTTTCTGCTTTACGGCAACATCTGCAATCTTAAAGAAAACGTTCACCTTGTCAAAGAAAAAGGCAAGATGGTCTTTGTCCATGCAGATCGCATAGAAGGGTGTACCTCACACAATGTCTTTGTTGATTTCCTCAAAAAAGAAGGCAACGAAGTTGATGGCCTGATTTCCACTCATCCCCGCCTCCTGAAATATGCTCGCGAGCAGGGGATGATCAGCATACTACGCGTGTTTTTGCTGGATTCGCTTGCTGTGAGCAATTCTCTGAAAAGCATTGCCGAATGCCAGCCGGATCTGGTTGAAGTCCTGCCCGGTATTGCGACCGGGGGCTTTAAGCTGATCAGCAATGAATACAAAGGGCCACTTATTGCCGGTGGCCTGATCAAGTCCTCTGAGGATGTCCTTGCAGCCCTGGCCGCCGGAGCTATTGGTCTTTCCACAACGAATCTTGAGTTGTCCGAAATTAACCGCCTGATCCGCGAAGAACTGCAGGAAAAAGAATAGCGTACGCTTTAAAACGCCGAGTTTGAAAAACCAGAAAAACATGGATTCTGGCGCTTGTTCAACACTCTTGAAGAGGATGATTATAAAAATTTAACCATCCGGCTGGAACATGGCGAAAAAGCTGCAGCTATTCAACAAACAGGAAGACGACGAAATTTTATTCAGCCAGCCGATAGTTTATAGAGGGGGTCTGAAAACAAGAAGGTGACAGGCCGCCTCTCATTTTTTTGCAATGAGAAAGAGGGCATCTCTTTTGAGACACCCTCTTTTGCTAAACAAGGACTGTACTTAAACTAAGAAGATCAGACGAAATTGTTTTTTCCCAAAGTCATGAAGTACCTCCTTGGAAAATGACGCTCTTGTCGTCAGGCTACAAAACCAGGGAGAACAATAATGGCTTTGTAGAGCCAGACGGCGAGCAAGGCACCGATGATTGGGCCGACAACCGGAATCCAGGCATAGCCCCAGTCGGGATCTTTTTCCTTAAAGGGGAGAACAGCATAAGCCAGTCTCGGTCCAAGGTCACGGGCGGGGTTAATGGCATAGCCGGTCAGTCCACCAAGGGACATACCGATGGATACAATGATACCAAAGACCAGGAGTTTTTCCACGCCACTGGCGATGCCGGCGACCTGAGCAATGCCCTTAATGGTAAAGACGAGTACAAAGGTACCCACAATTTCACTCAGCAGGTTTCTGCCGGTGTGACGAATGCTTGGGGCCGTGCAGAAGCAACCTCTCTGGCTTGGAGCGCCGGGGGTTTCATCAAACTGACCTTTAAAGAGGAGATAGACGAGGACAGCGCCCAGGAAAGCGCCGATCATCTGACCAAGAATATAAACAGGAACAGTGTCCCAGCCAATACTGCCATCGGCAGCGAGCGCAATGGTCAAAGCCGGGTTAAAATGCGCTCCGGAAGCGGTGCCGAAGACGAAGGCCGGGAGCATAACGGCAAGACCCCAGGCGAGGGTGATCTGAATTGATCCAGCCCCCTTCATGCCTGATTTATTGAGCGTAACGTTGGCGACAACGCCATCACCGAGCAGAATGAGTAAGAAAGTACCGACAAGTTCGGCCACAAAAATAGTCATCATAATGTATACCTCTCCAGGAGTGATGAATGATTTGCATACATCGCGTTTGCATCAAACGTGATGAATCTGAGCCTTTTTAGCCCTGTTGATCTATTTCAGAGAAAAGCTCAACCGTTTCCAATCGAGCTGGCTGAGAAAGACGAGAACTCTCTTTCTGGCAGGGAATAGTCGGAAAACGAGTTCTGTCCGGGCTGTAAATCAGTCCTCTTTGGCCCAGCCAAAGGAGCACTTCACAGCCTTGTTCCAGCCTTTAAGTTTCTCTGCACGATCTTTTTCGCTCATCTGCGACTCGAAGATGCGGGAGATCTTCCAGTTGTTGCGGACATCATCGGTGCTGCTCCAGAAGCCGACAGCCAGGCCAGCCAGATAGGCAGCCCCCATAGCCGTGGTCTCAATGCAGGCGGGACGATGAACGGGGACGCCGATCACATCAGACTGATACTGCATCAGGAAGTCATTCATGGAAGCGCCGCCGTCAACTTTCAAAGCGGAGAGTTTGATTTTGGAGTCATCCTGCATGGCTTTGAGTACATCATTCGTCAGGTAGCAGAGAGATTCCAAAGTCGCCCTGATCAGATGTTTCTTATTGACGCCACGGGTGATGCCAACGATCGTGCCGCGGGCATACTGATCCCAGTAAGGTGCGCCGAGGCCGGTAAAAGCCGGAACAACATAGCAGCCATTCGTATCCGGAACCTGTTTGGCAATGTATTCAGAATCCGGTGAAGTGTCGATAATACGCATCTCATCACGCAGCCACTGAATGGCAGCGCCAGCCACAAAGATGGAACCTTCAAGAGCGTAGTTGACCTTTCCGTTGAGACCCCAGGCGATTGTGGTGACCAGACCGTTGTTACTGTATACAGGTTTTTCGCCGGTATTCATGAGCATGAAGCAGCCTGTTCCGTAGGTGTTCTTTGCTTCGCCAGCATTGAAGCAGGCCTGGCCGAAAAGCGCAGCCTGCTGGTCGCCCGCGGCGCCGCCGATCTTAATCGGACTTCCGAAGAAGCTGGGGTCAGTCTCGCCGTATACACAGCTTGAAGGCATAGGGGTGGGCAGAATCTGTCTGGGGATGTCGAGGATTTTTAATATTTCTTCATCCCAGCAGAGATCGTTGATATTAAAGAGCATCGTGCGGGATGCGTTAGAATAGTCGGTGACATGGACTTTGCCTTTGGTTAGTTTCCAGATCAGCCAGGTTTCGACGTTACCAAAGAGAATTTCGCCCTTTTCAGCGCGTTCTCTCACACCGGGCACGTTGTCCAGAATCCATTTAATTTTTGTTCCGCTGAAATAGGCATCAATGACAAGACCGGTCTTTTTACGGAACGATTCCGTGTAGCCTTCAGCCTTCAGCTGGTCGGCATATTCGGAGGTTCTGCGGCACTGCCAGACAATTGCGTGGTAGACAGGTTCACCGGTCTCTTTATCCCAGAGAATTGTCGTTTCACGTTGGTTGGTGATACCGATGGCGGCAATATCTTCGGCCTTCGCGTTGATTTTGCTCATCGCTTCAACAGCAACGCCAAGTTGCGTGGACCAGATTTCGTTGGCCTCATGCTCAACCCAGCCCGGCTTGGGGAAGTACTGGGTAAATTCTTTTTGTGCAACCGAGCAGGGCTCGCCCTTTTCGTTAAATAAAATACAGCGGTTACTCGTTGTGCCGGCGTCCATCGCCATGACATATTTCGGCATAAATTGCTCCTCTCGACAATTTATTGGGGCAGGTTTTCTGACCTGAGCCCCGGACTTCTGTTCTCTTCGTATGGATCAGATCGCCTTACGTACCCCCTTTCTGCTTCGCGGTTGTTTTATCTGCTGAGAGGGATGAGTTCTTTACCTGTCAGCAGATGGCTTTAACTCAAGTGATGGCTTTACTTTAAGTAGAAAAATTTTTTAACTTAAGTAAAAGCCTTACAAAGACGTCTGTCTTTGCTTTGCTGGCCTCTTTTCTTAAGCCAGCGCGATTTCCCCATTGGACTTTGTTGAATATTTTGATAACCCTGTCACTTTGTACACGCAGTGTGTATAGTCCACATGACTTTTGCTTTTTCACGCCAAAATGTCAGATTCTGCGAATGCGTATGATTCTGGCTTTGCCAAAGTGTGCAACTGTCTCATCGCCAGCCTTAGCACGAAAGAATGTGTTGACTTTGCGAGCAGGCGTGGCTTAGCTGTGACTAAAAGGCTTAAGCTTTTTTCCTCTACTTAACTTTCATAGGTATCCGTGGAATCCGTGTGAATAAAATATGCAAGTCTCATACGGAGAAAAAGCAATAAAAAAGAGCAGCAAACCCCCTTCATGGGGAAATCCGTTGCTCAAAATCTCATGAACTTCCTTAACTTGTGTAGAATATAGCAGAACAAAAATAATAAATCAAGATGTTTTTGGATGTTTTGCTGAAAAAGTTTTTAGCCGAGGCTGAGATGCCTCATTATGGTGAATCTGAACTTGATCTGCTCAGATTTTACAAACTGAAAAATTCACCTAAAATTATCTATAATTATAAGCGCTTTTATGAGCGAATTTGTATGCTTTTCTGGCGATTAGATTAGCTCTGCTAAATTTGATAAGTTTGCATGCTCAGGCCGCGGAAACAGGAGAAGCATAAGAGAATAAGTGATAGTTTATTGGCAGAAAGTTTTTCGTAAGTTTCTGAAAGAAGGTGGAAGCAGACTTGAAAAAGTCTGGAAGAATCGGAAAGAAGTTTGAAAGCAGTTAGAAAGAAGTCTGATGGAAGCCTTGAAGAAGCAGACGTTAGGGCAAATTATGCACAATTGGCAAAAAAAGCTTACAATCATACCGTGCAGAGAAAGTTTTTGCCGGAAGGCTGTAAGCCTTCCAGCAATTGTTCTGAAGAGCTCTTAGGAGGAATTTATGAGATTTTTTATCGATACGGCTGATGTCAATGAAATCCGTGATGCAGCGGCCATGGGCATTGTCGCAGGCGTTACCACGAATCCGAGTCTGATTGCCAAATCCGGGCGTGATTTTAAGGAAGTCATTGAGGAAATCACGAGCCTGGTGGATGGCCCTATTTCCGGTGAGGTAAAGGCGACAACGACTGACTCGGCTGAGATGATTGCAGAAGGCCGTGAAATTGCCGCGATTCACCCCAACATGGTGGTCAAGATCCCGATGACCGGTGAAGGGCTCAAGGCCATTGCCGCTCTGTCCAAAGAGGGGATCAAGACCAACTGCACGCTTATCTTCAGCGCGAATCAGGCATTACTTGCTGCCCGTGCCGGAGCGACTTATGTTTCGCCTTTCCTCGGCCGCCTGGATGACATCTCGGAGTCCGGCATCGAACTCATCGAAAAAATTGTCGCCATCTTTGGTCAGTATCCCGACATCGATACCCAAATCATCGCGGCGAGCATCCGCAATACGACCCATGTCACAGAATGCGCTCTTGCCGGTGCAGATATTGCGACTGTGCCTTACAAGGTTCTCATGCAGATGCTGAAACATCCGCTGACCGATGCCGGTATTGAGAAGTTCAAGGCCGATTATCTTAAATCTCTGGCCTGATCTCAGAGCTTTTGCCGCTGTGCAGAAACGGCCCCCTTCTATCCAGGGTAACGCGCTTGCATTCAAGGCTGGAGATCAGGGATCTCCGGCCTTGTTTTTTCTTTCCTGGTTTTGAACTAAACTTCATACTTCACTGCGCTGTTTCGGCGCTTGACGCAAAGCGTTGAACTGCGTATACTGACAGCGTTTTAATCCCTTTCGGGCCTGAGCAAACAATGGTTTTTCACTGGACGCTCCAATAGCCCGAGAATCATATTCACTGCCAGTCGATGTATTTTCCTTTGAATGAATGTTTGTCGCTTCCATTTTGTTTTTTATGAGCAGCAAAGCTGCTGCTTTAATGAAGCTTGGAATGGCGTGTCCATCTGTAAAAGGTTCGGGCTTTGACCTGGCGCGGGATGATTCAATCCAAAATGTTGCTTCATTGAAGTAAGAAATGGCCTGCCAAGTGACGAAAGCGTGGTTTTCAGCTGGCTCAAAGTCATCAGACAGGCTGTCGCTTCGCGAATGAAGCGAAAAGCAAATCACAAATCCTGAGGAGATTTTCATGGCAGCAAATCGTTTTGCCGACAAAACCAAGGCTGATCTGGTCGCAATCGCACGTATTTCCGGTCTCTTAAAAACAACGCATTCCTATAAGATGAGCAAGGCGGAACTGGCCGAGTTTCTGGAACTGTCTGAGCGCGGCGAGAAAGAAAAAGCTTACGCTCTGGTAGAAAAAGCGACAGGCAAAGCTTTTTCGCCTTCTGAAGAAGGCAAGGTCCGTAAAGGCCGCAGGGCGGCAAAGCTGAATGCAGACGCATCTGCTCCGGAAGCTAAGACGGAACCAGCAGCTACGACAGCTCCAGAAGACGAGCCAGGTCAAAAAAGAGGGCGTCTGGTGTCTGTGACAGAGAATGTGGCAGAGAATGAGACAGAGCAGGGGAACGATACCTTTTTTCAGCATGAGCTGCAATCAGACTCTGAAGGCCTGAGTGAGGACTCCGGAGCTGAACATCCTGAGCAAAGAGGACGGGGCAGAACGAGCCAGCATAAGCGGCAGAAATCTGCGGCGAAAAACAACGGAGCAGCGGAGATCAATACTCCCACGGATTCTCAGAAAGACCGTGCTTCGGCCAGGCCAAAAGCGAAAGAAAAAGCTTTTCAGAAAAAAGATAACGGCCGCAGTGAACACAGAGAAGGGAACAGCAAACGCACCCGTGAGTTTCAGCCCCGGGGAGAGAGTAGAAACGGCAATGACAATGGGACTGGCAGAAGACAGTTTAATGACGTCACTACAGCACAGGTGAAAAGCCGGGATATGGATCTTTGGGAAGTGGAAGAACGGCCCGATGACTGTGCGGAAGAGTGTTCCGGATCTGAGCTCAGCAGCAGAGCTTTCGCCGACAAAAACGCTGGCCGTCACAGTAACAAATCCGACTTTAATGAAATCAGCGGGGGCATCCTCGAGCTTATGCCGGACGGCTATGGCTTCCTTCGTCTGGACAATTTTATTCAGGGCCCGAACGATCTTTATTTACCGGCGCAGTACATACGCAAATTTAACCTGCGCAATGGGGATTATGTCTGCGGCCCGACGCGTCAGCAACGCGAACAGGATCGCTATCCTGCCCTTTATTATGTCAAAGAGGTGAATGGGCGGGCGCCGGCAGAAATGATTCGCCGTCCTCATTTTGATCGACTGACCCCCATCTATCCGAACGAACGCTTTGTGCTGGAGACCGAGCGCAATGAGCTTTCCACCCGTATCATTGATCTGGTTGCTCCGATTGGCAAAGGTCAGCGCGGCATGATCGTTTCGCCCCCAAAAGCTGGTAAAACCATATTGTTGCAGAAAATAGCCAACGCCATTACGACCAACAATCCTGGGGTCAAACTCATCGTTCTGCTGATCGACGAGCGACCTGAAGAAGTGACGGATATGCAGCGCTCCATCAACGGTGCGGTGGTCTATTCGACTTTTGATAAAACCCCCGAAAACCATGTTAAAATCACCGAACTCGTGCTTGATCATGCAGAGCGCCTGGTGGAGCTGGGAGAAGATGTGGTCATTCTTCTCGATTCCATTACCCGCATGGGCCGGGCCTATAACCTCACGATTACACCCACAGGCCGTACCCTCTCCGGGGGCCTGGATCCAGGAGCGCTCTATGGTCCTAAACGCTTTTTCGGAGCGGCTCGTAACATCGAAGGTGGCGGCAGTCTCACTGTGATTGCTACAGCGCTGATCGACACGGGTTCCCGTATGGATGAAGTGATTTTTGAAGAGTTTAAGGGGACGGGCAACATGGAAGTTTATCTGGATCGCAAACTCTCAGAAAAACGCATCTTTCCGGCCATTGATATCAACCGCTCCGGGACCCGTCGTGAAGAACTGCTGCTCAATCGCAAAGAATTGGATGCGGTCTGGGCCATTCGCAAGGCTTTTGGTCAATTGGAAACCAGTGCGGTCACAGAAACGATCATCAAACTTCTCCTGCAGACGCGTTCCAACGAGCAGTTTATCTCATCTGTCAATGTTTCCATGGGGGATAAAAGCCTTTTTGATGCCATGCGCGGCAATCTTCCCGCTGCAACTCAGCGGGTTTCGGAGAGCAGCTGAGAAACCCTTTCTCACAACTTTTTTTCAGGCCCGCAGCTCTTGGCTGCGGGCCTTTTTGTATTCATTTTGACAAAATAAAAGCGGCTGCTTCTGCTGTCCTCGACTCACGGCTGCGGGCATGAGCGGCGAGAAGCTTTGCGCAGTTCGGCACGCCTCAGCGCGGGCATTGCGCGTTTGCGCGGCTCAGTGTCTTAATGCGATCGCTGCGGCTCCGCATGCCTCGGAGAAGCCAGAATAAAGCTAAAATACCGTGCCTTGCACATTATTCTATCTGGCAGGAAGAAAAGGCATTCCGGAAAAATTTCTGTCTGATTATCTCCTTGTAAGTCCTAAGTAAATTATGTTAGATTTAGTTGGATAGCTCCTGATGCTTTCGCCCAGTTTTGCGAAATGGGGAGCCGCGGAGGTTGACGATGGCGATCTCATTTACAGACTTTTTGAGTTCTGTACTGGCGAGTTTTCCCCTCGCCCTGACCACGCTTCTCACTTTGGGCGTCATACTGGTGAACGGTTGGACCGACGCACCAAATGCGATCGCAACTGCGGTTTCGACGCGGAGTATCGGCATCAGATCAGCCGTACTCATGGCTGCGGTGATGAATTTCCTCGGTGTCGTGGCCATGACGAGTATTAACCGCAAGGTGGCGGTGACCATCATGAGTATGGTGGATTTTGGCGGATCCAAAGATGAAAGTTTGCTTGCCCTCTGCGCAGCCATGGTGGCGATTGTGGTCTGGGCCAGCGCCGCCTCTGTTCTGGGTATTCCCACAAGTGAGTCACATGCTTTAATCGCCGGCCTTTCGGGGGCGGCGATTGCTTTGCATGGCAGTCTTGAAGGGATTAACCCCAGTGAGTGGGCCAAAGTCATCTATGGCTTAATTCTCTCTTCTGTTCTGGGCTTTTTCCTGGGCTATGTCGTCTGTGCCAGCATCAAGTTATTCTTTCACAGACTGAACCGCCGCCGGGCGGAATCTGCTTTTGCAAAATTACAGGTGCTGGCTGCGGCTGGCACTGCTTTTATGCATGGCGCTCAGGATGGACAGAAGTTTATTGGCGTCTTTATGCTGGGCCTTACACTTTCGGCTGGTGGTACAGAGATCGTCACGGAGTATGCAATACCCTTATGGCTTATGTTGCTATGTTCCATCGTCATGGGTCTTGGCACGTCTATCGGCGGTGCGAGGATTATTAAATCTGTAGGTATGGATATGGTCAAGATGCAGACCTACGAAGGCTTTTCGGCAGATCTGGCAGGGGGCCTGAGTTTGCTGGTCGCCTCTGTTTTCGGCCTTCCGGTCAGCACGACACACACCAAAACGACGGCCATTATGGGCGTGGGCGCGGCCAAACGCATCTCCAATGTCAACTGGCTGGTCGTTCGCGACATGAGTCTTGCCTGGATTCTGACTTTTCCGGGCTGTGGGCTCATAGGCTACATCATGGCCAAATGTTTTCTGGCCATCTTTTAAATTGCCAGGTATAAATGAAGCGGAAGCGCTTTGAACAGAAGGGGAACTATGACGAATAATAAAGAAAAGGATAGCGCTGTCCAGGACGCTCAAAGTCCGGAGGACAAGCTGAAGGACGAGAAGACCAGCAAAAAAGAAAAGGCAGCCATGGAAAAAGAACAGAAATCAGCAAAAAAAGAAATGAAGTCCATTTTCAAAAAAAACAAGAAGAAAAACGACTATTTTGCCATGCTTGCAGAAGCCGGGGATTACTGCCTGGAAGCGGCCACAAAGCTCGACGAGATTGTGCGCCATTTTGATCCTGAAAAACTGGAAGAGCTCTCAGCTCAGATGCATGATATCGAACATAAGGCCGATTATGCCCACCATCGTTTGAGTGAGAAACTCTCCAAAGAGTTTATTCCTCCGATTGAGCGCGAAGACATTGCCGCACTGGGCGACGAAATTGATGACGTCGTGGATGCTCTTGAAGACGTCGTCGTGCGCTTTCATATTTTTAATATCCGTGAACTGCGCGAAGAGGCTGCGGCCTTCAGCAGTATCATTTTGAAACAAAACCAGACTCTCAGCGAGCTGATTCGCGAATTCCGCCACTTTAAGAAGTCGAAAAATCTGAAGAAACTGATCGTTGAGGTCAACCGCCTGGAAGAGGAAGCGGACAGCGTTTATTTCTCCGCGATACATCGCCTTTTTATGGAAGAAAAAGATCCGATCAAAGTGCTGGCCTGGACCGAGATTTTCCGCCGCATGGAAGCCTCCTGCGACTATGCCGAGGATGTTTCCCAGCTGGTTGAAACCGTGATTATGAAAAACAGCTGAGCTGGCCTCACTGCAGGGCAACACAGACACAGAAGCAAGCCGGCCAAATCAGGCCGGCTGTTCTTTTAAGCTGCGGGATTGCTCGCGTACCATCTGCGCATAGATTCCGTCGAGAGCCATGAGCTCGTCGTGTGAACCTGCTTCGACGATCTGACCGTGGTCGAGGACATAAATCCTGGAGGCGTGCTGGATGGTGGACAGTCGGTGTGCGATGAGCAGCATCGTGCGGTCCTGTCCCAGGCGAGTGATGCCCTTCTGAATCAGCGCTTCTGTTTCCGAGTCGATATTGGCGGTGGCTTCATCCAGAACAAGGATGCGCGGATTCTGAGCCAGCGCACGGGCGAAGGAGATCAGCTGGCGTTCACCGGTCGAGTAGCCATTGCCATGTTCACGGACTTCACTCAGAAGGCCGTCTTTGAGGCGGGCGATCAGAGGCGCGCCACCGACCTCTCTCAGCGCTTCCTCGGCGTCTTCAAGGCTGATGTCTTCACGTCCGAGAGCAATATTGCTGTAGAGGGTGCCGCTGAAAAGATAGGGATCCTGTAAAACAATGGCCATCTGGCGACGCAGGCTGAGAAGGGGATAGTCCTCCAGCGCTTTGCCATCAAGGCGGATCTGTCCGCTTTCCGGCCGGTAAAAACCCATGAGCAAATTCATAATCGTGCTTTTGCCCGATCCGGTATGACCTACGAAGGCCGCGCTGTCACCGGCAGGAATATGGAAGCTTACGCCATTGAGGACAGTTTCGTCCTCAATGTAGGCGAAGTGAATATTCTCGAAATCAATTTCGCCCTGAACCGGCTCCAGTTCGCCGCTCGTTTCCTCCCCCGGCGTCTCGCGCAGCAATTCAAAAATATGATCGGCGGCGCCTCTGGCACGCTCCAGGTCGCCGACACGCTGCATGGCCTGATTGACCTGATTAAAGAAGCGCGACATATAGTTGACGAACAAATACAAGCTGCCGATGGGCACGATATAGGCGCCGGTGATACTGCCATAGCCAAAGTAAGCGAGAATGGCCGCCATGGTCAGATATTCAAAAGCGGAGGTCATGTTAAAGGCGCTATAGGCCCAAAGCTTCGTCAACTTGAGATTGATTTTGTAGTTTTCCTGATTAATCTTTTCAAAATCTGAGGCGATGCGCTCTTCACGGCCGAGGCTCTGAATGACCTCCATGCCCTGGATATTCTCATTCAGCTGTCCATTGAGTTCGGAAAGGCTGCGCCGGGCCGCGTAGTTCCATTTGGCGGATTTTGTCTGAAAATCGCGGAAGATCAGCCAGAGAAAGGGCAGAGGCAGGAGAGCAAGAAGAAAAAGCCTCAGATCGAGCTGAGAGAGCGTGAGATAGATACCAATGCCATAGATGGCTGCGGATATGAGACGCACTAAGACGGCGGAAAAGAGGAGTTTGACGGCATTGCTGTCATTGGTCACCCGCGAGACTACTTTGCCTGCAGGGAGACTGTCGAAGTAAGCAATCGGCAGCTTCTGCAGGTGGCTGAAGACATCCAGCTGAATCATCCGGGCGATGCCGTTGGCACTGCGCTGCAGAAAAATCCCGGAGGCATAGCGAAAAATGGAGGAAAAAAGCATGGCCAGCAGGTAGATGGCGAGCAGTCGGAATAAGCGCCCCGTCTCGCTGAGCGCATGGAGTTCCTGGATTTGTTTATTGAGAATTTCAGCGACCAGAAAGGGCGCAAACAAATCCAGGGCGACGCTGGCTCCTTCGAAAAAAAGACCGGGAAGAAAGCTTCCACGGGCTTTCCAGCAATAGCCCATAAGTTTTTTACGGCGAAAGGCTGCGTCGATGGGAGCTTGCTTTTTTTTGTTTTCACTCATTCTTTTTTCCTCCCTCTGCAAGCTCCTGCTGCTTGTATTGTTCGGCATACCAGCCGCCATGAGCCAGGAGTTCAGCGTGGGTGCCGCGGTCAACAATACGTCCCTCCTGCAAAACCAGGATTAAATCGGCCGAGCGCACAGCGGAAAGACGGTGGGCGGCAATCAAGGTGGATTTACCCTGACGCTCGCGCTTAAGGGCATCCAGAATGTGCTTTTCGGTCATGGCATCGACAGCAGAGAGACAATCGTCCAGGATGAGCAGGGGAGAATCTTCCTTCATGAGGGCGCGGGCGATACAGATACGCTGCTTCTGTCCGCCGGAGAGTGCGATGCCCTTTTCTCCGGCCTGGCTGTCCAGACCCTGAGGAAGCTGGGGCAGATCCTTGCGCAGATCGGCTATGTCAAGGACTTCCTGAAGCCGGGTTTCCGCCCGGCCGGAAGCGAGATCTTCGTCGCTCGCGCCGAGCAGAATATTGTCGCGAATGCTGCGCGAAAAGAGAAAACTATTCTGCGGAACATAGGCGATCGCCTGATGCAGCTCAGCCCGCCTGATGCGGGCAAGATCACGTCCCCCAAGCTCAATTTGTCCTTCGGGGAGTGGATAAAAGTGCAAGAATTGCCGCAGTAGAGTGGTTTTCCCAGAGCCGACCGGGCCGACCAGACCTAAAGATTGTCCTGCACCAAGTTCAAAATGGATGTCTTCCAGGGCGGGGTGTTTCGTTTTGCTGCCGTAAGAAAAATGAAGGCCACTTACTTTGATGGATGCGCCATCTGGCATGGCCATGGCTGTGGGCGAGTCCGTGACGGCAAGGGGCTGGTCCATGAGTTCCTGGATCCTTTGCATGGAGGCAGAGCACATCTCCCCGGTGTTAATGGACTCACCGATGGCCATCATCGGCCAGATCAGCATTTCAAGATAAAAGCTAAATGTGATCAGGCCGCCTGTTGTCAGGCGTCCCTCCTGAATTTCACCGATTCCCAGAGCGAGGGCAATGACCAGTGAAATCGCCGGGACCAGACGGGAAATCGGCATGTACATCTGAGAATAGCGCACCGCACGCATATTTTTTCTAAAGAGCTGATCGGCACGACTGCGGAAACGCTCCTTTTCGCTCTCCTCCAGATTGTAGGCGCGCACGACGCGGATCCCTGCGATACCTTCCAGCACAGATTCATTCATCTCGTCAAAGGCCGCCTGCGCTTCATCGTAGCAAGTGTAAAGTTTCGTGCCGATGCGGCGCGAAAAGAAAATCAGCAGGGGCAAAGGAAGAAATGAACCCAGGGTGAGTTTCCAGGAAATGGAGAGCATAAAGAAGAGCAGGGCTAAAGGCCAGACGCTTGAATCAAAAATGGCCATCATGCCGAAGGAGAGAAACTCCCCTACGCTCGAGACATCGTTGGTGGCTTTGCCCATGATACTGCCCGTACTGTTGGCCGCGTAGAAAAGCGGTGATTGTTTAAGCAGGCGAGCGAAAATCTCGCGGTGCGAGATCAGAGCGGCATCATCTGAGGCACGGTAGATCACATAGCCCCAGATGTAACAGGCCAGATAATTGATGAGAATAATCAAAAGCATCAGGGCAATCGTTCGCCAGAGCTGCGGCAGGCTCATCTGACCGGCTAAAATAGCATCGCTGACGCGCCCCACCATGCGTGGAGGCAGCATGTTCAAGCCATAGTTAATGAGCAAAAAGACGACGCCGATGGCGTAGAGCTTTTTATAGTGTTCAAAGAACCACTTAAATTGGTTGAAAAATGTCTTCAACGTTCTCTCCTTAAGGTATTTTTAGGGTGCTTGGCTTAGCAGGGTATTTGATTTTGCAGCTTGTTCAGCTGCAAACTATATCATAGCTTGCATCACTGCTTGCATCACAGCTTGCCTTCGACCGTGTTGACATGACGTCATAAAAACTAATCCCATGGGCTGAAATTCAGCTCTTCTCTTTCTGTCACGATGCTGTCGATAGGCATATCGTAGCGCCCGCAGGGAATTTCCTCCTGCTCCTGAACGGCATAGGCAAGGCCGATAACCGGGGTTCCCGCTTTGAGACGCTTTAAATATCGATCGTAAAAGCCTCCGCCATAGCCCAGCCGGTGGCCGGATCGATCAAAGCCGAGCAGGGGGGAGAGAACAAGATCGATATCGGCGGGGTCAATAAGCAGATCCGTATCTGGGTCCGGGGCTAAAATGCCATAGCGATCGGCCTTCAACCGTGACAGATCACGGGGACAGAAGGCTTCCATATGGCCCGCTTCAAAGGTGACGGGGAAGGCAAAACGCTTGCCGGCCGCGGCGGCATCGCTGAACAGAGCCTGAATCTGAACCTCTTCGGCCATGGGCATAAAAGCAAAAATGATCTGCGCCTGTTGAAAAGCTTCCTCGGTCTTCAGACGCTCAATGATCCTTAAAGAAGCTTCCTGACGGTACTCCTGGCCCAGAGCGGCACGCTCTTTTTTTATTTTTGCGCGCAAGGCTTTTTTCACAGCGCGGATATCTCCCTGTGCCCTGTCTTGCCGGTCTGTTGCAGGCCTTGCTGAGGGATAATCACCAGAAGTCCATCGACTTGCCGCAGCAAAAGCTGATGTTGGTCGACTTTCTGCCGAAGAGGGAAGATTGGCAGCACGACGGCCCATAGCGGTCCTGCTGCTTGCTGAAACATTACCAGGTGTGTCACATTCCGACGATCGACGGCTTGCTGAAGGTTCTTCTGCCAAATGACTCATATGCAACCCTCCCTCTCAAAGCTTCCTATAAATTTTTCTTTGCATATTTCTTTGTGCCTCTGAAAAGCAATGTTTTTATTTTAACACATGGCGTTTCTTACCATTTTCGTTTGTCGGGAATTGATTTGAATATAAAATTGAGTTAATTAAAAATTGAGTCAAATAATAAGTTAAATATAATATGAAAAGGCGGCTTTTCTGCCAGGCTCATTTTCCGTTAGGCTAAGTGAAGAAGCAGGTCAGGCAAAGAGGACAAACGTGGCGGGGAGAAGCGGACAACTTTGGCTGGACTTATAGGACAAGGCCAATATTAAGTCAAATTTGACTTACTCACCTCGCCTGTGATACAATCATTCAGCATTCGAGAAAGCCCTCTTGCTCGTGTGGCGGAATCGGCAGACGCAACGGACTTAAAATCCGTCGAAGTAAAATTCGTGCCGGTTCGAGTCCGGCCACGAGCACCAGTTTTATCCTATGATGGACTCGAAGATAGAGCCGTAAGCCATGGCAAGAATCCGCCAGGCGGGGCGAATGTCAAATCAAATATCGCGGAGTGGAGCAGCTGGTAGCTTGTCGGGCTCATAACCCGAAGGTCGCAGGTTCGAATCCTGCCTCCGCAACCACATTAAATCAGGGTAATTGATAGAATCAGTTACCCTGAATTTTTTTACTATATTTTATTTTGTACGCACTTAAAATAACAAGATATATCGACTGTAAAGACGAGGACGAATTATATGGAAAACATGTTGAACAAAATTGTAGAATTGCGTACGAACTGTAGAACAAACATTCAAGGATATTTCGTCAAGCCTAAAGATAATATTTGGTTTATTGGAAGGCTGAACATTCATGATTTCCAAAGCATTAACCTGGATTCAAATGGAAATTTCTCTTTGGTTGGGATGTTAGAAAACGAAGAAATTATAATTCCTAATGCTACATTTGGACACGTTGAAGCGAAGGCGGATTATGTTTACGTAGATATATTACCTTTTGAGATTATTTACGGGCAAAGATTCGATGCAAATAAGATGATGAATTTTTCATTTTCTTTACCGGAATTAGACAATTTCTTTTTTCAAAATATTATTCAGGCTAACTCTGTGGTGTCATACTCTGCTACGAGCTTTCTTCCAGAACGTGAAGTCTCGATAAACCTTAGTGAAGTACATTCGGATTGCAAAATATTACTGGAACGCAGTTATCAATTTGAAAACTCGCGAAGCAAATTTTCAATAAGTAGTGATAATTGTATTGTAGTTGTGCCAAGTATAGAGCTTGATATCCAAGAGATTATTCAATTTGCTGCTTGCGCAAGATTCTTTTTTTGCTTAATCATGATGGAACACGTTAACCTTCCAAGTAGGATTCAGATTGTACATAGAGACGATGGAGAAGTTAGACGATGGAGAAGTTAGTTATAAATCAACAGTACTTTGGTTAAATGATAATAGGAAATATTACACCCAACACAAAGAGCATCCTGCTAAAATCTTGTTTAATGACATAAAGGCATCATTACCATTACTATGGTCAAAATGGATACAGTTTTGGAACAATGAAGACAATCAACCTCTGATAAAAATATACTCAGATGTTATCTCAAGCAAATCAGCTGGCTCGAATCGTTTTCTCAATATTTGTCATGCGTTAGAGCATTATTCAAAAATATACAGAGAGAAGGAAGCGATAACAGTTAAGAAAGAAAAGAAATCGCAAAGTGTTTCTCTGTACGTGCGTTTTTTGGAGCTTCTGAGATTTTACCGTGAATTTTGCGAGATGAACGAAGAAGAACTAGATTCACTTAGTCGTAAACTTGCTGATAAACGAAACTACCTTTCTCATTATGAGGAGAGGTACTTTGAAAACAAAGAGGAGAAGAATCACTTTTCTGAAATGAGGGTTGACTATGACCTTGAAAATCTCGCGTTTAGTTTATTTATGGTTGTGGTTTATAGCCAATTGGGAATACCTAAGGAAGTGATAAAAAAAGCTTTGAAAAGTTCAAAAACAATGTTTGCTTCAACTCTTGAGAAATGGTTTGATGGTCCAAAAAGTGAGGTCTAGTTGCATCGTGCACGAGACTATTGACGGTACCCCACGGCTTACTGACTCTACGAGTTCTATGGCCCTCAGTCTTTGCTCCCGTTTCAATCCCTCAGAATTGTGGCAAGTTTACCGAAAATGGATGATTTCACTCGGCTGAGTCCTGCTCTCATTTTGAATTCTCCAAATTTTGCTGAAGTCTGCGAGGTGGAGGCAATTTTGCTTGACTGAGAGCTTGCTCTAACCTCGGTTTTTCAGAAATTTAGACAAATTTTCG
>QWCB01000096.1_pt1 | contig 132196 bp, 108 predicted proteins | sample 1972511 | NCBI WGS metagenome assembly QWCB01 (sample SAMN09866719, study PRJNA288562) | Human gut metagenome isolate term5_stool, whole genome shotgun sequencing... | isolation source: gut | host: Homo sapiens | place: USA: California | reverse complement strand
GAGAGTAATCCTGAAGAAGAGAGTGAAAACTTCCTTCGAGAATACAGATCTCACACTTTCGTCATGAGTTTCTTATGCAGTTTTGAAGGTGCAAAGCACACTTTCAACCATTCCGGCGGCTATAGCGCTGAGGCCACACCTGTTCCCATCCCGAACACAGTAGTTAAGCTCAGCTGTGCCGAAAATACTTGGCTGGAGACGGCCCGGAAACCTAGGTCGCTGCCGGATCCATCATCCCTCCCTTCACGGGAGGGGCTTTTATTCCTCCTTAGCTCAGCGGTAGAGCATTCGGCTGTTAACCGAAGGGTCGCCGGTTCGAATCCAGCAGGGGGAGCCAAAAAAAGACGACATATGGATTTCATCCGTTTGTCGTCTTTTTTTGTGTTCTGAAATTGTCGATATGACTATGTTTTTGAGCAGAAAAAGAAAATACAGAAGGGTGCAAGCCGACATTTGCTTTACGGCCGTACCTTAATGAGGCTTAATAATTGTCTAAAAATTGAGCTGCAGTGATGCAAAGTGGCTGCTCTAAGTCAAGAACAAGAAAATCCTTGTCGCCTGTTATGAGTAGGTCAACACCTGCCAATATTGCAGCAAATAGAGATGAGAATATTGGTATCTATCAGTATTCTCATTTTTTGTACCGTATTTCATCCACTAAAGATTGAACGTCATCTTCATTTGCAAGCCCGATCTTTTCAGCCACGCCCACAAATGCATTTTGAGCTTTGAGGATAGCTTGTGCTGAAGCATTACCAATTGTGATTTGTCCTTCTTGGTTTTTCATGAATAAGACCTTATCACCCGGCTTTAGATTCAGGGCTCGTCTGATTTCAAGAGGAACGGTGATTTGTCCGTTGCTTGACACTTTTGCTAAGTTCATTTTGGATTCCTTTTTAAAATCAAGAAACTAAAGAAAACTTTATTTTCTTTAGTTTAGCACGAACTTGCTCATGTTGAAAATCATCAACCACAAATATGATAGCCACGGGGGATTCGGAGGTACTGTCAAGAATAGTTCGCAACTTTGGACTCCGTAGAACGGTGGATAAATGCGAACATCAGCGTACTATATCAATGCACCCGAGTAATCTTTCCAAGTGGATTGTACTCGTTTTGGTGTACGATGCCATAAAAGGACGACAAACGGATAAAATAATCCCAAATTACAGTCTGCGCTTTTTTATGAGATTGTGCTTGTTTTGTTAGAAGAGAAGGTGTCATTGGATTTCTAACATCATTCAGTATTTGGAAGTTACTATGAATCAAATTATAATGTGATTGAAGAAAAGCATCCAAAGAGGCAAAATAATTCAATGGAGTAGTTGTGATGATCATTAAGAGAGATACATATTTGTAAAAATTGATCGGTAAAAAAACAACGGGCAGATAAAGGTCTTGACAGGAATCAGAAGGTGCGGCAAGTCATTTCTTTTAGATCCTATCTTCCGAAATCATCTGAAAAATGAGGGAATACCGGCTGATCATATAATAAAAATTGAATTGGATCGTGCTTCAAACTAGAAAAGGATTGTCGAACTAAGAGCGGGCAGAAAAGCCGTACCCACTATTGCATATCACTCGCTAAAGCTATTCTTATTCATCCAAACCTGATTCATCCAGCAGAAAATCCATTATTCCCAGTCTCAGTATCCCGCTGCTGTCGGTCCAGCTTTTCCCATATGATTTTGAAATGATGATCTTTTTAAAGGAATCGTTAATTGCCTTTAGCGGCCTGAGCTCCGAAAGGGTCTTGCTCTCATCGTCCATGCTCAGCGCAGACTGAATATAGTATTTTTTGCTCCCTTTTCGAGCAATAAAATCTACTTCCAGGTTCTTTTGCCTGCGCTTCCCGTCTTGATTTTGTTCTATAACATCGATATTGCCGACATCGACCAGAAAGCCTCTGAACTGGTATTGCCATCGTATCCGAAAATACGTATTCTGCATCTGGGTCTAAGAACGACAAAACGGATACAATCCGGGGTCGTCCTTTTTGTCCTGAATTCATTGCTATGAGACATTGTAACAAAGGACTGGTCGAGAGACCCTGGTCCCACCTTAGCGGGAACTTTTCTCGCGTTTTTGACAGCCTGAGTGTGCCATGGTACAATCTGCTTAGGTAAGTAGGCGTCATCCTACTGGTGTGATTGACACCTTAATCTGAAACTGATGTGAGACATGTGGGCTCACGAGTTGGCAGGCAACGATAAAAGCTGAAAGAGATGCGAGATGTAAAGGCTCGTAAGTTGGCAGACAACGATAAAATCAATCACTAAAAGGATCTCGTGTTGCTGCGGTAGCACAGATCCTTTTTCATTTACGAGGATGATTGATGGCAATAAAAAAAGGTGATGCACTCAAAATAATATTGGAAACGGCTGAGTGTTATGAGAAAAATTTAAGAAACAGGAATCTGCTGTTCCTTTACGAGGATAAACATCACAATATCGATTCATACGAAGTGGTGTTTGAAGGCAGTAACTTTCTTCACTTAACCGGATTAATAGTGGACAAATCAACTATGCCCGCTCAGGTTTTTTACCAACGCTGCCTGGCAAAAAGGTTAAGTGTCTCTGATTTTGAAATCGCAGCAGACGGCACAACAGAATTAAAGTTAGAAGTGTTGCCCCAGCTTGTAAGCACTAATCTTTCCGCACGAATGATCGGGAATTTTTTCTCGAATAGGGTGAGGCTATATACGGAACGTATAGCGGGAAGTGTGCACGCATGTATGGGTTTTGTTACTGATCTTCATGGGCAAAAAAATGTACCAAACACGGTATTAAAACAAGATGTTCGGGACATCACCAAACGGGCGAATCGTATTGTTTTGACGTATCGAAAGGCAATAGAGGAAGAGCTGTATACAGAAATCGTATATAGTGCGAAAAAATATGATTGGGATAAGTTAAGAATTCCTAAGAGGTATAAATACTTACCACTGCCTGAAAAATGATTTTTTAAGGAATAGCACCTCATTACGATAGCCACATGTTGGGGGAAAAGAAAAAACTCTGGAAAGTCTATTCTGGGGCAGGCTCAGACAGTAACAAATGTTTCGGAAGGCTCAGTTTATCTATGCACGCCACACTCAGAAAATGCCCGGCCTTCCAGGCTTTTTAAGACTCACGGATAGCAGCTCGTGATCGCTTTACAGGTTTGTGTTCTCACCCTGATAATGATAAAAATACTCTAGAATCATTTGGACTATTGTATTTATACATATATAGGAGGAGCCTTATGTCTCGTTGCAAATTTGCCTTAGAAAAACCTTTTGAAGGAGGGGCGTCCTGTTTAAAACAGACGACCGCAGGAAAGAAAAGCCGCCTTCTCTCCAGGAGCCTGGCCTTTATCTCGATCTTCTGTGTGCTCGCCCTGCTCTTCACGAGCCTCACACCGGTGGTTTTTGCCGATGACATGGTTTCTGCTGTGGAAGATAATCAAGGCGGGACTGGCTCACAAGAACCCAATGGCGGAAACACGGATCCGCCTGCCAATCCGGGAAAACCGGGAGACTCTGTCGATTCGGTAGATCCGGGAAAAAAGGAAGATTCTGTCGATCCGGGAAAAAAGGATACGTTAGTCGAGCCTGAAAATAATTCGGAAACACCAAAGCAAGCGGAGCAGGCTGGGCAGCCTGCCAATCTGCAAAATGCGGAAAAATCTGTTGACCAGGGAACCTCTGATCCGAAGTTTGGGCAGAGTCCAGTTCCGGAAAATAACGATAGTGCCTTAAATGCAACTCTCGTTATCAACGAGGTCGTGGATGGGGCTACTGAGATTTCAGGAAACATAAAGACAGATGGAGATCTCCTTACCCATGACCTTAGTTTTATTTTGGAGATCGAGAACAAACTTGGCGTTAAAACGTATGAGATGATCCTTCAAGCGCCTGTTCAGCCTGAGTGGAAGATAGCTCTCCCCGATGAATATCCCAAACTTGTAGCTGGCGATAAAATTAAGATCACGATAAAAATTCCGGAAACTGAATGGGAGCTTTCAAAAAGCGCCGAGGTAACGGAATCTGTGATTGAGATTAGTGATGATAATATACCCAACCGTGTTATGGCTTCAAAGTTGCCGCAACCTACTAAAGTGGAGGCAGTATCAGGTGAGAAACCCAAAATAAAGGGTAATGTAGAGGGCAGTGCCGATAGAAATATACGTAGGAGAGTTTTCGCTTATGCAGGTGATCCAACTATCGTATTGAATCAGATCGGTATAAGTAACGCTGTAAGACCTGCCGGAACTTTTAGTATTACATCTAAAAAACCCCTAGCTAAAGATCAAGTTATTTACCTCGTGGTAAAGCAAGAAAAAAGAAATGATGGAAAATGGGAGCCGGATCCGGATTTCCTAGATTCAGATCCCTTAGATGTGACAGTTGCAGCGTCTGATGCGGATGATTTTGACAATCAAATAATCATCCCTGATGATGAATTTTTAGTTGAAGATTCTTTTGTTCTTAATGATAACGAGAAGGCCGAGATTTTTGAGGCCTTTAAGAAAAAGAATCCTAAATATGCAAATAAAATGAAAGGAATTAATATTGGCAAACCTGCGAACAATAGTTGTAATGTTTCGATCATATATGAGGACGATTCTGTTGGTCAAGCTAAGACAATAAAATTAACAAAAATAACGGAACGCTCGGCTGAACCTCAAATAGATCAAGTTTATGTTGCTGACGATACGATAACTATAAAATTTGCTTCTCCTGTTACTGAAGGAACAAAAGTTACATTCGTCACTTACTTTCGTAATAATGACGAAAATAATTTTGACCCAGGAGAAGGATGTACTTGCAAGATTTCTAGTAAAACTACCTCTACAGAATTTGGGGGAAATATTTCAGGAAACTCTTATACTTTCAATGTAGGAGATGCCGACTTAGAGCTTAATAAAGATTTTGGCATCATTGTTAAAGAGCCTAAGAAACTTGCTTCATGTACGAAATCACAACCCGTACTGCGTACACCAGTCAAAACTAAGGTCAGAGATCCAAGAAAACTGACAGATGAAGATAAAGAAAAGATTAGAAATGCCATCAGGTCAGCGAACACAACAAAAAACGGAAAATCTAAACTCCCCGACTTGTTCCAAGGCAAGCCATACCCGGCAATCATTGAGTTTGATAAAGACGGAAACGTTACAATAATCAGTCCTAATGATGTGGTTGTTGATAGTTGGGATAGTAACTTCGATCCGGTATTCGCAAAAAATCCTGATGGAACCTATAAAATAAAAGATGGAGCCAAAGTCTTTAAATTCCCTGCCAAAGATCTGGTGAAAAATATTGCACCTAAATCTCCTGCGATTGAGGTAAATACGGATACCGGCACAGTCACCATTACTCCACCAGCTTATAAAAATGCCGGTGATGATACCGACTTGGCGTCCTACACGATTACCTATAAGGATGCTTCGGATGCTGACAAAACTGTCACCTTAACGAGAACAGTGGATGGGAGTGGTAATTCCACATGGTCAGCAGAGGGTGGGACTGTTGGTGAAAATGGTGCTGTAACCTTAGAGATTAAAGATTTAGCTGTCGGCGGCACCATCACCGCAAAAGCAAAGGATAACGGCGGACTTGAGGGAGATACGAATCCGCTTGAATCCGATCCGGTCAGTAAGACCCTCGAAACGGCTTCGGTCACCTTCGATGCAAACGGCGGTACCGGAAACATGAAAGAAAAGAAACTGAATAAGGGCTGCAAGTATACACTGCCGAATAATGGATTTAACGCTCCGGAAAACCAAGAGTTCGATACCTGGGAAGTTGACGGCAAAAAAGTTGCAGCTGGTACCGAGATTACTGTCACCAAGGACACCGAAGTGAAAGCCCTCTGGAAAGACATCATGGTCACCATTACTTATGACCCGAATGGTGGTAAGTGGAATGACGACACAACGGACCTTAAAATTGAAAAACATAAAAAAGGAACTGTGATTACCATCATGGTTGCTCCTGTAAAGGAGGGCTTTGACTTCCAATACTGGGAAGGATCTAAGCACTATCCAGATGACCAATATGAGGTTCTTAAAGACCATAGGTTCACCGCGCAGTGGGCAAAGAAACCGGATCCGAAAAATCCTGATGATAAGCCCCAGAATCCGCCTGTAAATCCGGGAGACAAACCTCGGGGGTTTGAGCCAATCCCGGGTGGAAACACGCCGAATCTGCAGGTCATTCCTGGTACAAATCCTCAGATTTTAAGGGTGCAACCTGCGCCGAGTGCGAGTACTCCCAGGGTTTACAAAACTTTGCCGAGAACCGGTGAGAGTAATAGGCTGCCTCTTCTGGCCTCTGCGCTTCTGGCGCTGCTCGGCGGAGCGCTCATTCTGAGCCGCAAGAGAAGCTAACTCTGTCAATCTGGAAATCTGGAGGGCACAGAGAGCTAAAGTCCTATAGTAGCCCTTAATATGAATGGATATTATAGAAAGCTGCCCGCAGGCCAAAGCTTGCGGGCAGCTTTTTTATCTCTGAGCGATCTGCCGCATGAATCGAAGATTTCGCTTAGACATATGGACTGACAACAAGGCAATACAAAAAGCCCGTGAAAGCCAGTGCGTTACCAATGGAAAAAAAGAGTATTTAAAGTCGCTTAAATGACAACAAATTTCGGTACCGTCAATAGTTTTGCGCACTTTCTTGAATCACCTGGTGTTTTTTAGAATCCCCCATGGGGGATTCTAAAAAATCAGCTCGCGCTGTGCTCTTCCTCAAATGCCTCATCCTTCTGCTGCTCTCTGAGCCGCTTCATGTTCAGGTCGTTCTTAATACCCCATTAGCTGTCTTCCATGTACCGCAGGCGAGCACATGCCAACATCAGGGCGGAAGGAATGATATAAAATTGAAGAAAAATGACATATTTGGCAAAAAACTTCATTAAGCATTTGAAAGTTGCATGAATCAAATTATAATGTGATTGAAGAAAAACATCCAAAGAGGCAAAATAATTCAATGCAGGTGTTGTGATGATCATTAAGAGAGATACATATTTACAAAAATTGATCGGTAAAAAAAACAACGGGCAGATAAAGGTCTTGACAGGAATCAGAAGGTGCGGCAAGTCATATCTTTTAGATCCTATCTTCCGAAATCATCTGAAAAATGAGGGAATACCGGCTGATCATATAATAAAAATTGAATTGGATCGTGCTTCAAACAGGAAATATCATAAGGATGCTGATGCTTTTGAGCAATATATTCTTTCTTTGATTAGAGATGATCAGCAGTATTATCTGTTGCTTGATGAAATACAATTAGTTGAAGGATTTGAATATGTCCTTACCGGACTACTTTATGAAAAGAATATTGATATTTATGTGACGGGAAGCAATTCAAAATTTTTGTCGTCTGATATTATTACAGAGTTTCGTGGAAGAGGTGACCAAATCAGGGTTGCGCCTCTTACTTTTTCTGAATACTACGAAGCTTGCGGCGGTGATAAATATGAGGCTTGGAATAATTATTTGATGTTTGGCGGGATGCCGCTAATTTTGTCAAAAACCGGAGATGCGGAAAAAGCTGAATACCTGGAAGAACTGTTCGACCAGACATATATCAGGGATATCATAGAGAGAAATAAAGTACAAAGAACGGACGTTTTGGATTCCATTACCAATATTCTTGCCTCGGCAGTCGGTTCTTTGACAAATACACAAAAGATACATGACACGTTTAGAAGCAAAGGAGAGAAGGAGCTCTCGATCAATACGGTTAACTCCTATCTTTCATATCTGGAAGAGGCATTTATCGTCCGAAAGGCATTGCGATATGACGTAAAAGGGCGAAGGTATATTAATACTCCATATAAATACTATTTTGCAGATTTAGGATTACGTAATGTCAGACTGAACTTCAGGCAGCAGGAAGAAACGCATTTGATGGAAAATGCCATCTATAATGAATTGCTTTATCGTGGCTACAATGTTGACGTGGGAGTCGTAGAAATTAGGGAAAATGGCAAACGGTTGCGAACGGAAGTTGATTTTGTATGCAATCAGGGAACAAATCGTATTTACATACAGTCTGCATTAGCTCTTGATACACAGGATAAGACGAGACAGGAGAGCAGGCCACTGAATCATATACAGGATAGTTTTAAGAAAATCATTGTTGTCAAAGAACCTATTAAATCATGGCGAACAGAAGACGGCATATTAGTGATTGATGTGATGGATCTTTTGCTTGATTCTGAAAGTCTGCTTAGATAAGTGGGAGCCGAAGTCCCTGGAAGATGACTTTCCGGAAATTATTATTGCAAAGACGCGGTTTAGATGTCATAGAGTTGAGTGGCCGATTTTGGTCTGCGGGCAGCTATTTTTCTTGCGTTTTTTGAAGGTTTGAGGCAAGATAAAAAAGGCGCGGGTTTGGGCCTGCGCTTTTTTTATGAGAGTGAGCCTGTTTTGAAAGATTATGAGAGTGATCTTTTTTTAATATGAGAGTGAGCTTGTTTTGAAAGAAGAGAAAGAACGGGATAAGAATTTACTGACGGGCGGAATTTTTCCGGTGCTTTATGAGGTCTCGCTGCCGCTGATCATCACCAATGTGATCATGTCGCTTTATAATCTCGCCGATGGTCTGTGGGTAGCTCAGATCTCGATGACGGATTTTACGGCAACGAGCTTTGTCTGGCCTCCCCATTATCTTTTTGTTTCTCTGGGCATGGGCCTTTCCATTGCAGGTACGGCGATCATCGCGCAGCTCCTGGGTCAGAAGGATCTGGAGCGAGCGGAATCCTACGGCAGCCACCTCTTTTTGCTTTCGCTTGTGATCGGGCTTTTTTTCTCTGTCTGCGGCTATTTTCTCGCCCCGAGGATTGTGCAGTGGATGGGGGCAGAAGGGGTGCTCGCTGAAAAAAGCAGTGCATATCTTTCGATTCTCCTGCTGGGTTTTGTCTTTGAGATGGTCTTTCTCTCTTTCAACTCGATTCTTGGAGCTCAGGGACAGACGCGAATTACCACCCTCATCAGCACCATTTCCTCAATCTTGAATGTGGTGCTCGATCCTTTCTTTATTTTTACCCGCGAGCCTGTCTTCGGTCTTCCCGGACTGGGTCTGGGTATTGCAGGCGCGGCCTGGGCGACGGTGCTTTCGCAGTCGATCAAAGTTTTGCTGGGGATTATTGCGGTGCGTTCCGAAAAGAACCTGGTGCGCCTGAAACTGCGCTCGCTGAAGCTTTCGACCTACCAGTTTGGCGAACTTTTGCGCACCGGTTTTCCGACGGCTCTGGGACAGAGCAGTGCGGCCATCGGCTTTACCCTTTTAAACTCCGTCATTGTGGCCTATGGCGAGGCCACGATGACCGCCTACGCGGCAGTCAATCGCATCAGCGGCTTTTTGATGATGCCGTCACAGGGAGTAGGTTCGGCGCTTACGGCGATTATTGGCCAGAATATGGGAGCTGGCGAAAAGGAGCGGGTGAAAAGCTTTGTCCGTCTGGCTTTTGTGACGGCGACCTCCATGGCGATTATCGGGGGGATTCTGCAGTGGGTCTTCCGCAGACCCATGCTATCGGTCTTCCTGAATGGCAGCGGTGGGAACAGCCAGCTCGTCTGGGCGCAGGCCCTGGAATATTCCCTCTATTCGGCTCTGATTACGCCGCTGATGGCTTTCTTTAACCTCTTTGCCGGTATTTTCAGCGGTGCAGGCTATCAGAATTATGCCGCGTACATTTCCATTGGGCGGCTCTGGGTCATCCGTCTGCCCATGATTTATCTCTTCCAGCGCTATAGCTCCTGGGGCTCTGAGGCGGTCTGGATTGCCATGCTGCTCTCGAATGTCCTGATAGACATCTTCGGCTTTTATCTGCTCTTTAAGGGCAAGTGGTTCCGTGAGCCGAAAATCAAGCACTGACGAAGCTTTAAGCCCAGGCAGTAGCAGAGCTTTGATTTTTTTCCAAGAGTATTGGTTTTTGCTTTTCGGAAATTGCTTGCTGCCTATGCCTGGTGGTTCTGATTAATTAGCGTCTGGCAGTTTTTTGCCATGACCTCGGAAATTTTTCTATTTTATCTCATTTTGTCGTATAATCATGGGTATCTTTTTTTGAGATTTTGAGGAGGCGCTTATGGATAAAAATGAGAAAAATGCTGCCTTAAAAACGGAGCAAACGCCTGTAAAAGGCGTCGACAAGTTCAAGACCAATTTCGGCTTTCTCATGGCCGCCGTGGGTTCTGCGGTTGGCCTCGGAAATATCTGGGGCTTCCCCTTTAAAACGGGTAAGGGCGGCGGTTTTGCCTTCCTGTTGATCTACCTGATTCTGGTGGTTTTGGTCGGCTATCCTATCCTCCTTGGCGAGATTTCACTCGGTCGCAAGAGCGGGAAGGGTGCCATCTTCGCTTACAGAGACGCCGATAAACGCTTTACTTTTAATGGCTGGTTTGCAGCTCTGGCCCCGGTCTTCCTCATTTGCTTCTATGTCACGCTGGGCGGCTATGTCTGCAAGTACATGGTGGCAAATCTGATGGATCTGCTGGGCCTCGGCTGGGGCGTGGGCGGCATGGAAAGCGGTGAGTTTTTCGGCTCCTTTATCAGCAGCGGCACAGAAGCGGTGCTCTTTGGCTTCATCTTTCTGGCCCTGACCACCTTTATTGTTCTGCATGGCACAGGCGGCATTGAGAAATTTGCCACAACCGCCATGCCCGCGCTCTATGTCATCTTAATTATTCTGGCCATCCGCAGTCTGACGCTGCCCGGAGCCATGAAGGGCGTGGAATATATGTTCAAGCCCAACTGGGAGGTCTTCAGGGGAAGCGGCTGGATTTCCGTGCTGGCCTCGGCCGGAGGTCAGATGTTCTTCTCGCTTTCGCTCTCTTCGGGCTGCATGATCAGCTATGGCTCTTACCTCGACAAAAAGGAAGATCTCGAGAAGAATGCGAAATTGATTCCCATTTACGATACCTCAGCTGCTTTGCTGGCAGCTCTGGTCGTGCTCCCTGCCGTCTTTGCCTACGGTCTCGAACCTGGCGGCGGCCCTGGCCTGCTCTTCGTGACCCTGCAGACGGTCTTTAATAAAATGGGCGTTTGGGGCTCGCTCTTCGGCTTTGTCTTTTACTTCCTGGTCTTTATCGCCGCGCTGACGTCTTCCATGGGCATGATGGAAGGTACCGTTTCGCCTATGAAAGATCTCATGGAGGCCAAAGGTATCGCCCTGGGACGCACAGGGATCACCCTCATCTTTACGGCGATCGCGGCTGCCGGGAGCACCCTGATTTCCCTTGATGCTCTGGGCGGAAACCCGGCAATCAAACACATTTTTGGTTTTGGCGACTGGCTCACTACCTTCGACCTCTTTGCCGAAGGCTTCCTCATGCCCGTGGGCGCTTTCTTCCTCGCTATTCTCTTTGGCTGGATCAAAACAGCTTGGCTGGACGAGGAAATTCAGCTGAGCAGTGAGTTCAGAAACAAGGCTTTTTTCCATTTCACCCTGAAATGGATTGTGCCGATTTTCATGGTCTTTGTGCTCATCGGTCAGCTCAATGATTTCTTTGCCTGGGGTCTCTTCTAATCGCAGCCCAAAGTTGACCATTGGCGGAAGAATAGCATAAGGGCAAACAACTTAATCTCCTTTACGGCTGAACTTGCGTTCGGGGATGTTAGGAAAGGGAGGGACGTTTTTGTTTATTTCAGCGAAGATGCTCAGCTTATTCTGGCCGGATGTGCTATAATTTCGACAGATTTTGAGACTGTGATGTCTTGGCTGTTGAAGGAGGATAAACGATGGCTAAAGAAAATCTGAATCCCTTTGAAAGTGCTCAGGCAAAGGTCAAACGTGCTTGTGAAACTCTGGGATACAATAATGACGTGTACACGATGCTCAGTGAACCTCAGCGTGTTCTGGAAGTGAATATTCCAGTGCGCATGGATGATGGTTCCCTGAAGATTTTCAAGGGCTGGAGAAGCCAGCATAACAACGCAGTTGGCCCGTACAAGGGAGGCATCCGCTTCCATCAGAACGTCAACTACGATGAAGTGCGTGCACTGTCTGTCTGGATGACCTTCAAATGCGGCATCATGAATATTCCTTACGGCGGCGGCAAGGGCGGCGTGATTGTGAACCCGGCCGAGCTTTCTGCAAGGGAGCTGGAGCAGCTGAGCCGTGGCTATGTCCGCGGAATTTATAAGCTCATCGGCGAGAAAATCGATGTGCCTGCTCCGGATGTCGGGACCGATTATCGCATCATGAGCTGGATGCTCGACGAATATATTAAGCTGACCGGCGACAGCGCCTGCCTCGGTGTCTTCACGGGCAAAAACCCGAAATGGGGCGGCTCTCTCGGCCGCAGCGAATCCACGGGCTATGGCATCTATCTGGTCGCCAAATTTGCCGCTGAAAAACTCGGTATCGACATGAACAAAGCCAGAGTGGCCGTCCAGGGCTTCGGCAATGCGGGTCGCTTCACCGTGAAAAACATGGAGAAGAATGGCGCTAAGGTTGTCGCCATTGCAGAGTGGACCAAAAAAGATGGCACCTATGCCATTTATAAAGAAGACGGTCTGGATTTTGATGCCATGGTCGATTATATGGCCGCGCACGATCACAGCCTGATCGGCTTCCCCGGTTCCAAAACCATCAGCATTGATGAGTTCTGGAGCATGAATGTCGATATTATTGTTCCGGCCGCGCTGGAAAACTCCATCACTGAAGAGGTTGCTGAAAAACTGAATTGCAAGATGGTCGCCGAAGCCGCCAATGGCCCGACGACCCCCGGCGCTGATGAAGTTCTGAAGAGAAGAGGCATCATCCTCACTCCGGATATCCTCACCAATGCCGGCGGCGTGACCGTCTCCTACTTCGAGTGGGTGCAGAACGTTCAGGGCTATTACTGGAGCGAAGAGGAAGTCTTCAAGAGACAGGAAGAGTCCATGAGAATCGCCTTCAACAATATCTGGAACCTTGCTGAAGAGAAAAAGGTCACCGTCAGAGAGGCGGCTTACCTCGTCTCCGTCAAGAGAATTTACGAAGCCATGCAGCTGAGAGGCTGGGTTTAAGTCTTCTCTAAGCTGAAAAAAGGTCGCAAGCTGACCTGACAAATTTTAAATGAAGCCCCGGTGGTGCTGCTGGGTGACTCAAAACTTAAAACCTGTTTCTGGTTTTAGCTTTGGCCTCACTCCACTTCCACCGGGGCTTTTTTATATTTATCAGGGTTCAATTTTTTTTCGTGCTCACTCAACTTGCGAAAAAACATTCTTATTTCAATTTCTGTAAGCTCCAGATAAAATAGTGTCATGAAGAGCACGTCCTCCAACGTGCGCAAGACACACGTGTACAAGCTCTGTCCATCGCCCGTCACGAGACGACGGACGAAGCAAAGACCGTGATTGCAGGGCGCAGAGAGTCCTGCAAAGATCCTACGGGAGGAAAGCCCATGAAAAAGCACCTATCCTGCCTTGCGGCAATATGCCTTCTTCTGACTTTTGGCCTTGGCCCGGCCACCATCATGGCTGAAACGGAGTCGGCAGTTGAAACAGAAACTCCGACGGAACTTCAGGAAGAAGTTCAGAGCCCTGCCGAAGCGGAAACGACGACCAGTACAGCGGAGAATGAAGAAGGAAAACAGGCTGAGAATATGTCGGAAAACAAGAGCCAGGCGGAATCTCAAAGTCAAAAAGATTTTCAGCTGAACGAAGAATTCCAAGGTTTCGTGCTGACGCGCATTGAGGATTTGCCCGATATTGCTTCGACAGCTTATTTCTTTACCCATCAGAAGAGTGGTGCAGAAGTCCTCTGGCTGAAGAATGATGATCCCTTTAAGGTCTTTGCTGCCTGCTACAAAACCGAACCCGGGGATAACGGAGGGGAAGCCCATATCGTCGAACACGCTCTTCTGGGCGGTTCGCGCAAATATCATTCCAATGATATTTTTACGGATATGTACTCCATCTCGACGAACGCATTCATGAACGCCATGACTTATCCGGATAAAACGATTTTTCCGGTTTCCAGCCGTGATCCCAAAGACTTTTACAACCTGGTCGATGTTTATCTGGACTCCGTGTTTTACCCTCAGATCACGGAAGATAAACGTATTTTTGAGCAGGAAGGATGGCATCACGAAATTTTCGATAAAAATGACCCCATCGAATATGTCGGAGTGGTCTACAACGAAATGCGCGGAGCCATGTCGGATCCCATCAGCCTGCTTTTTGACGAAGTGGGCAAGTCGATTTTCCCGGATACCACCTATGCTTTCAACTCGGGAGGTGCGCCTGATGCGATCCCGAAGCTGAGCTATGAGGACTTTCTCAAGTTCTACCATCGTTTTTATAACAGTTCTAATGTGCTGCTCTATTTTTATGGCGATGTGGATATGCCGACTTACCTTGCTCACATGGATGAGGAATATCTCAGCCATTTCGATAAGTCGGAAGATGAGTTCAGCTATAAACAACAGGAAGAGCAGAAAAAGCAGAATGAAGTCGAGACGGTCTATAACATAGATGCGGGTGAAGACCCTTCCGGTAAAACTTACCTCTCCTACAATATTTATGCCGGAGAAGGCGGCAATCTGCTGGACTATTTTATGCTTCAGATTGTTTCCGATGTGCTCTGTGATAGTAACGAGTCGCCCATTAAAACAGCGCTTTTTGACGCGGGTATCGGTGAAGACAACGGTTCATTCTGGCTTGCCTATAATCAAAACTCCTTTGGCGTCGTGGCCATCAATGCCGAGGCGGAGCAGAAAGACCAATTTAAAGAAATTGTCGAAGGGGAGCTGAAGAAAGCCGCTGAAAAGGGCTTAGATCCCGATATGCTGGAGGCCTCGATCAACAAATGGGAACTTGCCATGCGCGAAGCCAATAACAATAACGGGATCAAGGGTTTGGATTACCTTGACCTGATTCTGGATTCACGCAACTATGGCGGCGACGCTCTCGCCTATCTGAAGTTCACGGATATTTTCAAAGAACTTCGCGAGGCGGCGAAAAATGGTGGTTTCCAGGCGTATGTGAAAAAATATCTGGTGGATTCACCCTTTAGTTCCCTTATCGTGATGAAGCCTGAACCCGGTCTGGAAGATAAAAAAGCGGCAGAAGTGGAAAAAGAGCTTGCTGCTTACAAAGATTCTCTGAGTGAAGATGAGCTGGGTCAGCTGATTGCTGAAAACGAGGCCAACAAGAAATTCAAAGAGGAACGTCAGGAAAATAACCTGCCGACGTTGAAGCTGGACGAGATTGACAAGGACATCAATTCGATAGACTACAATGTCGAAAAACTCGGCCCCGTGACCCTTCTGCACGCGCCTCAGAATACCGGCAAGATTATCTACGCCAACCTGCAATTTGATCTCTCCACCATCGATCTCGATAAACTTCCCTATGCGGCTCTTCTGACCCGTCTGCTGGGTAATCTGGATACCGAAAAGTTCAGCCGGGGCGAACTGGAGAATGAGATTTACAAGTCCACTGGAGGTATCAGGTTCTCGACCTTTAACGCGGAACACGTGAAGAGCGGCGAGCAGGACGCCCGCTTTATCATGAGCGGCAAAGCCACGGCGGAAAATCTTGAAAAGCTTTTTGCCCACATGGAGGAGATCATTTTCCGTACGTCCTTTGAAGACACGAAATGGTTAAGTCAGAAGGTCAGCGGCCTGCGCTACGAGCTGGAAAACAGCCTGGTGAATGACGGCAGCTCCACGGCCCTGCAGCGTGTTCGCTCTTATTTCTCCCCCATGTTTAAGTACCGCGAACAACTCTCAGGTCTTGATTTCCTGAAATTCGTGCAGAAACTGGACGAGCAGCTCAGGAGCGAACCGGAAGCAGCCGTCAAAATGCTGACCGAAGTTTATCAGCAGCTCTTCAATCAGAATCAGTTGATCATTGGCGTCACCTCCGATGAAGAAGACTATGAAATCTTTAAAAAAGATGTTCAGGCTTTCCTGGATCAACTGCCCAAAGAAGAGAAAGAACGCGGTAAATTTTTTGCGGAGACTGAAAATTTGCAGGAAGGCATATCTACGGCCAGTCAGGTTAACTATGTTGCCAAAGCCGGCAGCCTCAAAAAGGCGCTCGGCAAACTGCCGGGCAGTGCCAAACTGATTTCCAACATTCTCGAAAACCTTTACCTTTATCCTGAGCTGCGGGCCAAGCGTGGGGCCTATGGGGCCTACTCTCTGGTGGATAACTATGGCAACTTCCTGCAGTATACCTACCGTGACCCGAACATTGGCGAATCCCTGAAAGTCTTCGATGGCGCGGGTGATTTTCTCTCTCAGCTGGATCTTGACGAAGCGGATCTTGAGCAGTTGATCATCGGCTATTTTAAAGCCTATCCGCTGCCGCCCGAAACGACAGCCGAGCAAATCTGCTACCGCTATATTAACGGACTCAGCAATGAGGACTACCTGCGCGAGGCGGAAGAAGTCGCTGCGACGGATCTCAAGACGATCCAGTCGTACGGTCCTGTTCTGAAAAAACTGATGGAGAACAATGAGCTCTGCGTTGTCGGCAACAGTGTACAAATCGAGAAAGACAAAGAGTTCTTCAAAGCTGTGGTGAAGCTCCTCGCAGAGGGAGAAGCGGCTGCAGAAAATGAAGAGCAGGGCGAAGACGCGTCTAAAGAAGCCCCGACCGAAGAAAGCGGTGAAGACACGGTCGAAGAAAGCAGCAACAGCAGTGAAGCTGTCCCAGCCGACGAAAATGAAACGGCTCCTGCAGAAGAGCAGGTCACGGAGTCTGGCGAAGAGGAGCAAAAGACGCCGTAAAGAGGGCGACAGTCGCTGTCTTTTGCATCATTTGGCACGTGCTCGGCTAAGCCAGCCAAAAGTGCCGTAAAAATGACGAGGGTCTATGCCTCTATCATCATTTGACACGAGTTCGGGGAGGCCAGCTAAAAGAAACCGTAAAGTGGAGCCGTTGAACTTAAGTTTTCATGCTCCCCAGCTTTTTCAGTGCCGCGGCAAACGCCGCGGCACTTTTCTGTTAAAATCTAAGTCAGCACAGTTCAGGTACTGCTCTCCGTGGTTCGGAAGGCCTGAAGGGCGAGCGAGGCAGCGGAGCGAACCCATTTAGCAAGGTTTATTGCGCACCTTACAGAGAGGCACATGGTGAGGTTTATAGTGAAACTATGACGAAACAATTGACCCTGATTTCTCCTGAAACTTATCTGAGCAGTACCTGGTCCGGAGGCCGCACAACGCAGCTTTGTCTACTTCCTGTGGGTGCTTCTTATGCTGAGCGGAATTTTGATCTGCGCATCAGCTCCGCCACGGTTGAGATTGAGGAGAGTGTTTTTTCAGATCTAAGAGGCTACTCCCGAATTATTGCTCCCCTGGAAGGTTCTTTTGACCTGCAGCATCCTGATCGTAAGGGGCTGCAGCATTTTCATCTGGAACGATATCAGCTGCATGCCTTTGACGGCAGAGAAAAGACCCTCTGCCGGGGCAGGGGACGTGATTTTAATGTCATTTTCCGCCATGGCCTGGACGTGAAGGTCATGCGCCTTGACCCTGGAGAAGAGCCTCTTGCATTAGACCTATCTGCTGCTTTGGCTGGAGCAGTTTTAGACAAATCAGGAACCACTGGAGCAGATTTAACCGTATCCAAGGCAAAAAAAATCTATCTTTTCTTTCCCAAAGCCACGAGCTTCGAAGTGGAAGGAGAAGCTGCTGAGGCCCCGGCGCTCACGCTCTGGCAGTTCGATCCTGAGCAGAGCCGGAAGAAAAGCCAGGAGAATACTCATGATGAGAACTTGCTGCGGCAAGAAAACTGCGAGAAGAACGGCGAGGCGAAAATGCCGCAAAGCCTCATGTTGTGCTCTAAGCTCAGTGCTCCGGCCTACTTAATCATGATGACAGCATGTAAAGATGAGTAAACAAAAGTCGCGATCCGAATATTCTTCAAAAGAAGAAAACCCGCTGACGACGGAGCTTGAGCCACAGACGGCAGAGTCAAATGCTCGGCCAGCTGAAGGCGAGACTTTGCACGGAGCGTTTGACCAGGGTACAGTTCATGAAAATATCATGAGCTTGGCGCGTCCCATGCTGCTTGCCCAGCTTGTCGGCGTGCTTTATAACCTGGTCGACCGCATGTTTATCGGACATCTTCCTGAGGTGAGCGCTTACGCGCTGACCGGGATCGGCGTTGTTTTTCCGCTGATTACCATGAGCAACGCTTTTGCCAACTGGAGTGGGCAGGGAGGTGCGACACTCTTCTCGATTGCCCGTGGAGAAGGGGACCAGCGCCGGGCGCAGCTGATTCAGGGCAACGCCTATTTTTTACAGTTGCTTTTCTCTCTGGGCCTCATGGTCACTCTCTCCATCTTTGAAGCTCCTCTGCTGAATTTTTGCGGCGTGAGCCCTCAGACCTATGAATTCGCAGCCGACTACCTCCGCATTTATCTTTGGGGAACACCTTTTCAGCTCATCAGCCTGGGCATGAATCCCTTTATCTCCGCGCAGGGTTTCGGGCGCACGGCCATGTTTTCCGTGATGATCGGCGCCATTTCAAATCTTATCCTGGATCCTCTTTTTATTTTTGGCTTTGGACTTGGTATCCGTGGAGCTGCTCTCGCTACGGTTCTTTCGCAGCTGGCCTCAGGGATTTGGACCTTGTCTTTTCTCATGGGAAAACGTGCGCTCCTGAAACTTGAAAACTGGAGCATTCGTCCATATGCGACTCATTGCCGGGAGATCCTGCAAATCGGTTTTGCCAATTTTGTCTTTCAGGCGACCACCTCGACCACCCAGGCCGTCAGCAACTCTGTTCTCCTCAGTACCGGCGGCGATCTGCATGTGGCGATTATGACGGTGATTGCCAGCCTGCGGCAGATTTTTTCGCTGCCCACGCAGGCCATGACCAATGCGGCGAAACCGGTGCTGTCATTTAACTATGGAGCTAAAAAATATCCCCGGGTGATTGAGTGCATTTTCTGGATGCTCCGGCGCACGGGCTTTATTAATCTGACCGCGGGCCTCTTGCTCTGCCTCTTTCCAGCGCCCTTTATGCGCCTTTTTACGGCATCGCCTGAAATTATTGCCGAAGGCGTGCTGCCCATGCGGCTTTATTTCTGCTGCTTTTTCTTCATGAGCCTTCAGACCAGCGGGCAATCGACCTTCACCGCCCTGGGACTGGCCAAAGAGGCGACCTTTTTCTCGCTTTTGCGAAAAATGTTCCTTTTGCTTCCGCTCACCATCTTATTGCCGCGTTGTCCTTTCCTGGGGGTTCAGGGGGTGTATCTCGCGGAGTCCCTCTCTCAGCTCATTGGCGGCACGGCCTGCTTTGCGACCATGTGGTGGCGGGCCGGTAAGCGCCTGCAGCAGGGGATAGATCTGAGAAGCTGAAATAGCTCTGCTGCAAATATGAATGGCAGCCACGCGGGAAAGCAGATTTGATGGCGGTCCTGCCGGCAAAATAATAAGAAAAGCGGAGCAGTAGTCAGTGACTGCAGCTTTACTTTGTCAGATGTGATTTTCTGCGCATTTTGCAGATTTTCCATCTTAAGATCGGGACTTCCTGAAACCGCCCTTCACATGCGCCAGAACGTATTGAAGCACAGCCGCCAGGATTAGCAGGATCAGCAGCAGGCCTCCCATGGCGGCAAAAAAACTCGAGGGAAGATAGAGAATAATAGGATCTCTGGCCGGGTCGAAGAGCCAGAAGTCGTTGCGGAAAAAAAGCCTGTGAAAAGCAATAAAGCTCTTTTCAAAATTGATGAGCATGGCGCTGCCGATGAGCAGAGGGAAAAACAGGCAAAAACCCGCGCTGCATTTTAGGGCCAGCAGATCTTTTCTTTTAATAAAGAGAAGGTAAGCTAAAGGGAGAGCCAGGCCGAGGGCGGGAAGGGCGAGTTTGAAAAGTCCCTGGACGAGTGCTCGCACATCAGCAAAGTGTACGCGTCCCTCTTCCGACATGGGCAGTTTAATGAAAGTCAGTTCGCCGGGCTGCGGCTGCAAAAGGTAGTCCACCATGCGGCTGTAATTTTCTTGAATTTCATCGTCACTGAGCTCGTATAGATTGACACTGTCCTGCGCAAAAGGCGGATAGAGGCCTTTCAGCGAGAGTACGCCGAAAAGCAGAAAACAAAAGATGAGGGTGGTGATAAGCAGGCCCAGAAGGCCGGATACAAATACTCTGCCAAACGCTCTCCCGGGCCGAATTTGGAGACCTTCGTTTGTATATTTTGTAACTTCTTTATCTTCTGTATACATATTTTTATTATAACAAAAAGCTCAGCCCACCCCCAGAAGCTCAGCACTCCCACATTGTTCATAAAACTTTTGCTTTTACTTCACTTTATTGGGCTGATTTTTTGGCTGAGATTCTTGCACTTTTTTTGTCTTGCGTTATAATAGTCAAAGAAAGTCAAACGAAAATTTAATCGATTTTAATTGCATAAAGTGAATCAATCGATAAACCGTTAAATTGAGATAAAGAGAAAGCGGAACATCGAAGAGACTGAAACATCGAAACAATTGAAAAAACAAATAAAATCAATGAATTCGATACTATCGAAAAGATTAAAATATATAGAAAAATGAGGACTTAAATCATGGCAAAACAACTTGAAAAATATAGTGAAGAAAGCTTGGAAATCCTGGAGACAGCCCAGAATCTGGTCATTAAAAATGGCCATCCGGAACTGACGGAGCTGCATCTGCACCGTGCCCTGATCGGCAGTGAGAAAACGGTGGTGGGGCAGGTTCTCTCTCAATTGAAGGTGGATCTCAGTGCTTATCAAACGGCGCTGGACGAGGCGCTGTCGCGTCTGCCACAGCAAAGTGGACAATCTGAACTCTACGCGTCCATGGGATATCGCCGCATCATGCTCAAGGCTGAGGACGTGGCGAAAAGCTTCCATTCGGAAAAGATTTATCCCGAACACATCTATCTGGCCTTGCTGCAGGAAAAGGATACTGAGTCGGCAAAGATATTCCGCCGCTTTGGCCTCAGTGAGCAAAGTTTTCGCCAGGGGCTGGAGCAATTCCATCTGGCTCAGCGTGCCGGTGGCGAGGATACTTCTGAGAGCAATAAACTCCTGGCTCGCTTTGGCCGGGATCTCACCCAGGAGGCGAGAGATGGAAAAATCGATCCGGTGATCGGTCGGGACGATGAAATTCGCGACTGTGGGCGCATTTTGTCACGCCGTAAAAAGAACAATCCTGTGCTGATCGGCGAACCTGGTGTTGGCAAGACGGCCGTTGTAGAGGGCCTGGCCCAGCGCATTATTAGAAATGATGTACCTGAGCCTCTGCAGGGCAAGCGTATCTGGGCTTTGGATATGGGCTCGCTCGTTGCGGGTGCTAAGTATCGCGGCGAGTTTGAGGAGCGCCTCAAGGGCGTGCTTAAAGCCATTCAGGATTCTGACGGTGAGATCATTCTTTTTATTGATGAAATGCATACGATTGTGGGAGCCGGGAAATCGGAAGGCTCGCTGGATGCGTCCAATATGATGAAGCCGATGCTCGCCCGCGGCGAGATCAAGGTGATCGGCGCGACGACCCTCAATGAATATCGGACGAGCATCGAAAAAGACGGTGCTCTGGAACGCCGTTTCCAGAAAGTTATGGTGGGCGAACCCTCCGTTGAGGACACGGTGTCGATTCTCCGCGGCATCAAGGAAAAATACGAGATTCATCACGGCATTAAGATTTCCGACGCGGCGGTTCTGGCCTGCGCCAAGCTTTCCGCGCGCTATATCAGCGACCGTTTTCTGCCGGATAAAGCCATCGACCTCATGGATGAGGCGGCCTCCATGGTGCGTACAGAAATTGATACCATGCCTCAGGAGCTGGACGATATGCGCCATCGCATCCTGCAGCTGCAGATTGAGATTGCGGCCTTGAAGAAAGAAGAAGATGAGGCTTCGCGTGAACGCCTGAGTCGGATGGAAAAGGACTGTGGCCAGCTCCAGGCGGAATACGATCAGAAAATTGCCCTTTGGGAGGCCGAAAAAAAGAACATCAACAGTGTGAAGGAAATCAAGGCCGAGATCGACAAGGTACGAGTGGAGATGGCTGAAGCTGAACGCAACTATGATTTCGAAAAGTTGTCGGAGCTAAAATATCACCGTATGTCAGAACTTGAGGCGGAGCTGAGCGAAGCCAATAAAAAGGCCGAAGAAGGGCAGAGCGGCCTCAGGGAAGAGGTGAGTGAGGACGATATTGCCGAAGTGATTTCCAAGTGGACGGGTATCCCCGTCGCCAAGCTTATGGAGAGCGAGAAAGAAAAAGTGCTCGCCCTTCCGGAGATCCTTGGCCGTCGTGTGCTCGGACAGGAAGAAGCGATTGAGGCTGTGAGCCGAGCCATCCTGCGCGCCCGCTCCGGACTCAAAGATGCAAGACGTCCGATCGGCTCTTTCATCTTTCTCGGACCCACAGGTGTGGGCAAGACCGAGCTGGCTAAAACCCTCACCGAGGCGCTTTTCAGTGACGAAAAAGCCATGGTTCGCATCGATATGTCTGAGTATATGGAAAAATATTCTGTCTCCAGACTCATCGGCGCGGCTCCGGGCTATATCGGCTATGAAGAAGGCGGTCAGCTGACCGAAGCCGTGCGGCGTCATCCCTATTCGGTCGTCCTCTTCGATGAAATTGAAAAGGCTCATCCTGACGTCTTTAATCTACTGCTGCAAGTCCTGGATGATGGGCGTTTAACTGACAGTCAGGGACGCACCGTGGATTTCCGCAACACGGTGATCATTATGACCTCGAACATTGGCTCGCAGTTTTTGATCGACGGCATCGACCGAGATGGAAAAATCAGCGATGAGGCCAGGGAGGCCGTTGAGCGCCAGCTCAAGAAGAGCTTCCGGCCGGAATTCCTCAACCGTATCGACGAGATCGTCATGTTCAAGCCGCTGGGAGAGCAGGAGATGATTCGTATTATCGACTTGCAGCTCAGAGATATCGAAAAACGTCTGGAAGATCGCAGAATTACGCTCAGTCTGACGGATGAGGCGCGCGAATTTGTCTTCCAGAGGGCGTACTCGCCGCAGTATGGAGCAAGGCCCATTCGTCGTTTCCTCGAGAATGAGATGGAGGCTGCGCTCGCACGCGCCCTCATCCAGGGCGAGATTCATGATGGCGATAAGCTCAGCATTGGGCTGGACGAGCATCAGCGCTTTATTTTTGAAAAAGTCTAAGTGAAAAGGGCAGCTGCGCAAGAAGCGGCTGTCCTTTTTTATTACCGCATTTGTTCGCCTCATGGGCTTGTGCTACACTGACACAAAACAGCACGTGAACTCAAAGCGTCACACAGACAAAATGAATCATACCGAGAACAGGCATCGCTCAGACAACCATGCTTATACAGAAAAAAGCAGTCTAAGACTAGCATATTAAAGCCGACTAAAACGATGTCACGCCGACTATAACGATGTCACGGGGGAAAACCATGAAATTAAAAGAATCTGGTGAAAATTATCTGGAGAACATTTACATCCTGCAGAAGCGCAACGGCAGCGTGCGTTCCGTCGATCTTGCGCGTGAGATGGATTTTTCCAAACCATCGGTGAGCCGGGCTATTCATTTGCTGGAGGATGAAGGCTATCTCAAAATCGAAGACGGTGGCAATCTGGTGCTGAGCAAAAGTGGCCTGGAAGTTGCCAAACGTATCTATGAGCGACACGTTTTCTTTTCAAGCTACCTCATGGCCCTGGGCGTGGACGAGGAGACCGCGGTTACAGATGCCTGCCTGCTTGAACACGATATCTCGAGCCGCTCCTTCGAGGCCATGAAAGGCCATATTTCAAAATGCATGTCCTGCGAGCACTTCAACAATGACGAGCATTTTCTGAAATATAACAATGAGAGTATCCGCAGGAATCTTGAAAAGATCGTCGAAAACTAGTGCCTGCGCTGCCTTTGTGCAACGTTTCAACTAGTGGATGGTTTTTCTTTGGTTTTTCTGATTTTTGTGCAACTTAGCAAGTAGTGGATGGGCCCGCTTGCAAGAATCCTAAGTAGTGGATGGTTTGAGCCTGAGTTCGCTTATGCTAACCATCCACTACCTGAAAATTTGTCTAAAATTCGAAAAATCCGAAACTAGAGCAGGCGTTCAGCCGAGCGAAATCGTCCACACCTTGAAATCTTGTCCGAAATTCAGGAAAACCAAAATGAAAGAAGACTCACAGGCGAGCGAAACACCCATTACTTGTAAGCTTGCCCCCAGTTCTGAGGAAGTATTTCGTCCGCACGCCGGATCGAATTGCTTTTATTGCAAATCGGAGGGCGGAACTGGCATAGGAGGGTCCTGTTCGTATCTTGGATCAAGTACCCTGGATCGAAATAAGGGTAAGCTCCCATACCAGGCATATCGGCTATTTCTTACAGACTTGTCCATAATTTCGAGATTATAAAATAAGAAAATCCCCGCGCTCGCGGGGCTTTTCTTTTGAGGAGATGTTGAAGAGGCGCTTGCAAGAACAACGACAGCAATCTTCCAATCAAATGGAACAACCTTGGTGTCAAGTCAACCATATGGCGCTGTGCAAGCAGAGTGAAAAGGACGGTCCAGACTGCCGGCAAGATTTGCGATAGAAGTCGATGGATAAGACAAATAGGGCTGGTGAGTCACTTCGTCAGGACATGGCGGGGTGATTTTTACTTAGATGGACTAATAGATGTCGCAAGTTTTGCGATCTTCTATTGATAAGCTACAAAAATAGGAACATAATGTTAGCTGAAACTAACCAAAGAAGCTGGCGCAATATGGCAATTTCGCAAAACAAATTATGGATAATTATAAAAAGTTTTGTGACATTGTATTAAACATGCATATTAAGCGAATGTGCTTTATGGGGTTGAACATGAAAGCGGATTATAAAAACTGGGTACCTGAAGGCATACTTATTACAATGGCTGTAATAAGCGCACTGTTGTTATTATTTTCAATCGGATTTTCTATCTTGATTGACGGTAAATTGGGCATTACGCTTAGTGCGATTACCTTCGCAGCATTTCTCATATCTGCTGCGACTTCGATAAAGTTATTCCGTATGCATCAGGCATTTTCCTATGATGGAAAGAGAAAGCTTTCTAAGCGGATTATTGAAGGAACAGCTGCGCACGTCATACTTCCTGAAGGCGGAGTGGGGCTTGACGTTGGCTGCGGAAGCGGTGCGCTGACTATAGCTTGTGCCAAACGCAATCCGCAGGGAAAAATGACAGGACTGGATCGCTGGGGAAAAGAATACGCTTCTTTTAGCCATTTACTCTGTGTTCAAAATGCAAAAGCCGAAGGTATCAATAACGTTGTCTTTCAGAAAGGTGATGCGAACAAGCTGCCCTTTGCTGATGAATCGTTTGATGCAGTCGTAAGCAATTATGTCTATCACAACATTGCCGGAAAAAATAAGCAGGAACTCTTGCTTGAAACTCTTCGCGTATTAAAAAAAGGCGGAACTTTTGCGATTCATGATTTGATGAGCAAAAAACGCTACGGTGATATGGATGCGTTTTGCCGAAAACTTAGAGAAATGGGTTATGAAAAGGTTGAACTTCTTGATACTGCAGATGGAAGCTTTATGAGTCCCAAAGAAGCAAGATCTTATATGCTTACAGGGTCAAAGCTGCTGTTCGGAAAAAAATAAGGTATGTGCATTAATTCAGAAAATCGAGATTGAAGAGTTATTTAATAGGGTGAAATAAAATGAGTTTAACTTATAAAATTGCATCAGGAATAGTAAGACTTCTTGGGGTCAAAAAAATGTTTTTAAAGAACAAAGATGAAATGCTTGAGTATGCAAAAGGAGAAAATGCAAAAAAAGTATTTGATTTAGATAAGGCAATGAAGAGGGCAAAGAGAAAAAATTATTATCTCTATGACCGAGATGTTATGGGATACAGACTTCTTTCTTATCAAAAAAATGAAAATTCTGCCGATGGTGCGGTTTTGTATCTTTTCGGAGGGGGAATGATCACTCAGCCGAATCAGTTGGATTTTCCTTTGGCAGAAAGAATCATGGAAAAGACAGGAAAAGATGTTTGGTTTTTATTTTATCCTTTATGCTCTGCGGACGAAAATGTGAGTAAAACTTATGAAGTATCTTTTGAAACATACAAGATGATGGCTAATGAATATAAGCCTGAAAACATAAGCGTACTTGGATTTTCATCAGGCGCTTGTCTATCCATCGGAATTTTTTTACACAATAATGCTTTAGGCAGACCTCTTAAAATGCCTGGTAAAATTATTTCAGTTTCTCCGGGAGGAATTCCCGATGTAAATCTTGATGAAAATAAAGAAATATGGGAGAGAGTCAATGAACTTAACCATAAAGACATCATGATTGAACCGACATATATTAAAACTGCAAGAGACATTTTAAAGGGAGATGAGGATTTACCTGAATATATGTTAGACGGAACTGTGGGAGATTTTACCGACTTTCCAAAAATTTACTTTTATTTTGGAGAAAATGAATGTCTTTATGCCTTTGCGGAAGAATTTAGAAAAGCAATGGAAAAATACCGTGTCCCATATGAAATCATTGTAGGTAAAGGAATGTGTCACTGTTATCCTCTGGCGAGGTTTTTTAGAGAAGGAAAAGAGGCACAAGATCAAATTATTGAATTATTGAAATCTTAATCTAAAGACGAATAAGCAGCCGTCTCTCTATGAAATAAGAAAAAGCCCCGCTTGTGCGGGGCTTTTCTTTTGAGGAGATGTATGAAGAGGTGTTTGCAACAACTTTGCTGCATCCTTAGGATACTTTTTTACTGTGACAGCAAAAGGGAGAGTTTATGAACGAATGTGAATTTATTTGGCTAAAACAGAAAAGCTCATCGTCGAAGAAAAAGGTCTCAGGCCAGGACGCATGCACCTCCGCAGGCTCTTTCGAGAGTGGTTCGCGGAGGTGGCAACAATCAAAAAGCTAAAACTCGTGCACCCTCGCAGGCTGTGACAGGGTAAAAATCTGCGGCATAACCAAATTCCGCCAGATATTTTGGGCCGATATGATCAATGAAATCTGTCACGCCTTCTTCGCGCACGAGGGAGATGGTGCACCCCCCGAAGCCCGCACCAGTCATGCGTGAACCGAGACAGCTTTTTTCTTCAAGCGCTGCGTCGACGAGAAAGTCGAGTTCGCGGCAGGAAACTTCGTAGAGATCACGAAGGGAAGCGTGTGAGGAGACCATGAGTCGTCCGAAAGCGCCAAGATTGCCGCCTTTAAGAGCTTCAAATGCGGCCAGTGTGCGGGCTTCTTCGTAAACAGCGTGGCGTGCCCGCTGGCGGCAGATGGGATCTTCGATTGCGCTTTGGAGCGCGTTAAAATCATCGGGTGAAAGCTGACAGAGAGCTTTGAGAGGCTTAAAACGTTTTTGCAGATCGCTGAGGGCTTTTTCGCACTCTCTGCGGCGCTCATTGTAGGCTGAATTACCGAGACTACGGTGTTTGTTGCTGGAACAGATGACCAGCTTGCAGCCTTCCAGCTTGAGGGGAGCGTAGTCATATTCCAGGGTTCCGGTATTGAGGAGCAGCACCTGATCCTTTCGACCCATAGCGACGGCGAATTGATCCATAATGCCGCAGTTAACACCGATAAATTGATTTTCGGCTTTTTGTGCGAGCAGAGAGAGCTGGACAGAATCGATCTCCAGGTCCCAGAGAGCCTTGATGACGATGCCGGTGAGCAGTTCCACGGAGGCTGAGGAAGAAAGTCCCGAGCCGGAGGGGATGTTGCCGTAGATCATGAGATCCAGGCCACCCTCAAGGGAATAGCCTGCCTCACGCAGGGTCTGCAGCATGGCTTTGCAGAAGTTACTCCAGTGGTCGCGGGGATCGTTCTGCAAGGAGCCGTCGGCCATTTCCAGAATGCCGATACCGCGAAAATTCAGAGAGTAAAAGCGCAGACGCTTGTCCTGACGCCGCCGTGCCAATCCGTAGGTGCCAAGGCTGATGGCAAGGGGCATGACGTGACCGCCGCTGTAATCGATGTGTTCGCCAATTAAATTGACCCGACCTGGGGCAAAAGCGCAGAGTTCAGCTTCGCCCCCGAATTTTTCCCGCCAGCACTGGCGAAGTTCACTCAACATTTCTTCTTGCACAGACACCGATTGAACAGACACCGAATTTTCCTCCTGGATCGTTGGACGTATGGGATCGTTCGACATGTCGGGACTTTGGACATATGGGATTGTTGGACATATCTGAACCTTGCTTATGCCAACTCATTTACCTTCCCGAATTGTTCGACTGATGCGAACTGTGTTGCGATAAGCGCTTTCGCTGAACCCCATATTTCTGCCCATTATAGCAAAGCTTTGCCCATCGCTGTTAGAATACTCTTTCTCTAAGCAGCGTTTCTGATGTGCTGAATGATGGCGCAAAATAAAAAGCGCCGAAGCGCCTGGTTTTTGAATCTGCATTTCAAAAGGCTCGGAAGTTTTGGGATTTATCTGCATTCAGCCTTGCTGATCGTGATTGTCAAGGACCTTCGCCAGAAAGGGTGGCAGCAGGCGTTGTGCCTCTGCTTTTGTGAAAAGCCCGGAGGCTGGTCTTTCCAAGGTGTTTTCCTGGTTCAGCTCAGCATCAGAAAGGCAGAGCTTTGATCTGAACGGAGCATCCTCAGTGAGTTTAGCGAAAGGTAGAGTAAACGGGAGACAGAGGTCCTGGCCGTTGCTGTCCTTCAAGATATAGCGCATTTCCGTGCGAGAGGTGCCTGGTAATGGGGCAGGATCGGCGTGGCCATTTTGGAGTATGTCTTGCGAGAGGGAGGCTGAGCCGTAGCCTTCTGGGCCGGAGTTTTCGCCCGCGAGGGCAGGCAGATCGACGGGATGACGCTTGGGGAACTTGCCACCCAGGCCTTTGTTTTCGCCCGGGAGGGCAGGCAGCTCGATGGAGGCCAGACTGATTTCCCAGATCCGGTGGCTGAAAATGTGCTTGAAAGTTGTAAGAAGACGAACGCTTCCTCTGTGTTCAGGCAGAGCGCCGGGCTGGAAGCTTTTCCCCTGCTGTTCAGGCAGTGCACCGGGCTGGAAGCTCTGCCCCGGCTGTTCGGATAAATTGCTGAGAAGAGCATCCTCTCGGGTCTGTTCCAGTGACGCGCTGAGCTGTACACTTCGTCCATCTGGCTCAGGCAAAGCGTTGGCAGAGACATTCTCAGCAGCGGGGTCGAGGAGAGCGCTGAGCTGCACGCTCTCTCCATCCTGTAAAGGCCGGAGCAGGGGCAGGTACTCGTAAAATCCGTGCAGCAGGCTTTCGCGGCGCTGCTGCAGGTAGAGTTGCCCCTGTACGAAAAGCAGGAGATAAGGTTTGCTGAGGCGTTTCTGGCGGCTGCTCCGGGCTTTCAGCGGAAGTTCTTCCTGCTTTCCGCAGCGGCGGGCGCGACAAGGGCTATAAAAGGGACAGTTCGGGCAGTCTGGTTTGCGGGGCGTACAAATGGTTGCTCCCAGATCCATCATGGCTTCATTAAAATCTCCGGCTCTATTCGGGGGCAGCAGGCTTTCAGCGAGGCTTTTGACCTCTTTCATGGAGACTGTATCGCCCGCCTGCCAGGGCTTGCAGAAGTAGCGGGAGAACACGCGCAGGAGGTTACCGTCAATGGCTGCTGCGGGCAAACCGAAGGCCATGGAAGCGATGGCTGCGGCCGTATAAGGCCCGATACCGGGAAGTTCTCTTAAAGCAGCTTCGTTGGCAGGAAGCTGACCATCATATTTTTCGACAAGTTTGCGGGCACAGGCCAGCAGATGGGAGGCGCGCCGATAATAGCCCAGACCAGCCCAGGCCTCACGCAGCTCATCCTCGCTTGCTGCGGCAAGATCCTCAAGCTGCGGCCAGCGGCGAAGAAAATCCTCATAATAGGGAATAACAGTGTCGACCTGCGTCTGCTGACACATAAATTCTGAGAGCAGGACGGTGTAAGGTCGCCTGTCTCGTCGCCAGGGCAGATCGCGCTTATGCTCGTCAAACCAGGCCAGCAGGCGCTGCGAAAAGTCCTTGAGTTCAGGCTGGTTCTCCCGTGCCATCCCCACATTCCTACACCTGTCAGTGCTGGCCTTGGCCCGTGGCGAAAAGTCCTTGAGTTCAGGCTGGTCCAAAGCGCTGGTCCATGACTTTTTCGATGGCCTTGATAATATTGACATAACCGGTGCAGCGGCAGAGGTTTCCGGCAATTTGCCGCCGGATTTCGTCGCGGCTGAGGCGTTTGCCCGCGCGGAAGATCGCTTCTGCGGCCATAATAAAACCGGGCGTACAGTAACCGCACTGCAAAGCGGCTTCGTCAACGAAGGCCTGCTGCAGATCTGAAAGCTCGCCATGAGGTCCTTCCAGGCCTTCAAGGGTGGTGAGGTCTTTGCCATCGGCCCAGATGGCCAGATAGATGCAGGAGTCAAAGGGCTCATCGTTGATCAAAACCGTGCAGGCGCCGCATTCGCCGACTTCACAACCTCGCTTGACCGAGGTCATGCCACAGTCGTTGCGCAGCATCTCGAGAAGAGAGAGTCGCATATCGACGGTTAATTGTCTGGGACGTCCGTTTAAGGTAAAGCGGATCGTTTTCATTTGACGCGCCAGTTCAGGATTCTCCTGGATTTCCCGATCTGTGGCTTTCTGCTGTGCGCAGACTTGAGAGAGATTTTTTTCTTCGTTCATAAGCTTCCCCTCGTCTTGAGTTCGGCTCACGCTGCTACGGGCGTGAGGACTGGAGTGGATTTTTTATTTAAGTTCGGCTCCGGCGCACCACAGGGCGATCAGGAGCGCTTTTTCATTATGAGTTCAGCCACGCCGATTCCTGGCAAGCACTGCGCTTTATTTACCCCTGGCTGACGCCGGAACGCTGCAGAACGGTCTCCAGCGCTCTTTTGGCGGTGGCTTTTATCAGGTGCAGGCGGAAGGCCTGGGAAGCGCGCCAGCTTTCACGGGGGGAGAGCCCCTCGGTGATATGGGCGAGCACCTTGGGAATAAAGTTCTGATCCAGAGGCTGTCCTTTACCAGCTGCTTCTGCAGCGAGTGCACGGGTGGGAACTGGTGCGGCAACACCGTAGGCGATGCGCAGGTCCTCAACGGTCTTTTTATCTTCGGAAAGCCGCAGATTAACGCTGCAGGACAGCGTAGCGATATCCATGGCCTCACGCATGGCGTATTTGATGTACTCGCCGACATAGCCCTCGTAGGAAGAGCGGGGGATGCGGATAGCGACCTGAATCTCGCCGGGCCGCAGATCCACCTTGCCGACACCCTTGTAGAAATCCCTCAGAGGCAGGCGGTGCAGGCCTTCTGCTCCATGAAGTTCGACCTCGGCGTCGTAAGCGACCAAGGTAGCGCCTGAATCGGCAGAAGTGATGCCGTTGCAGGTATTGCCGCCAATGGTCCCGATATTGCGAACCTGTGGGCCTCCGACCAGGCTGACAGCCTTGGCCAGTGTCGGAACGAGTTTCAGGACAAGCGGATCTGAGGCCACCTGGGTAAAGCTGCAAAGACTGCCGATGCGGAGCGTTCCATCCTCTTCCAGCTTGATCTCCCGCAGCTCATCAATCATGTAAATACTGACAAATTCACGGTTTGCCAGTTTGCCTTCGCGAATTTTAATGAGGTTATCCGAACCGCCGGCCATCACCCGCGCTTCCGGATGTTCCAAAAGCAGACGCGTCGCTTCTTCCACTGAAAACGCTTCGTACAGCGCTTTAATATCAAACATCTGTTCCTCCTTAGAGATCAAGTTTAGAGCTCAAGCGTCACTGCCGCCGAACCTTCCCGGAATTATTCGTCAAAGAGCTTCGCTTCGCTGAAAGCACGGAAAAGCTCGTGAGGATTGAGAGGATTCTCATTGATGGCGACGCCTGTGGCCTGAAGAACCGCATTGCGGATGGCCGGGGCGCCCGAATTGGCAGGCGGCTCGCCCAGGGATTTTGTACCGAAGACGCTGGTCGGTTCAGGGTTTTCAACAAAGAAGGCCTGCATCTTGTCCGGATGATCCATGCTGGTTCCCAGCTTGTAGTCGAGCAGATTGTTGTTGAGCATACGTCCGGTTTTTTCGTCGAAGAGGCATTTTTCCGTGACGCCATAGCCAAGCGCCATGCTCATCCCGCCGTGAACCTGCGCTTCCGCCAGTTGGGGATTGATGAGACTGCCGCAATCGTGCACGTTGATCATATTCAGGACTTTGACCTTGCAAAGGGGAATGTCGACCTCAACTTCGGCAAAGGTGCAGCCGAAAGAGTAGGCGTTGCTCTTGATCTGGGCCGTGCTTTCTGCGCTGAACTGCACGCTGTGTTCGAGACTGTAAAGGGCCTGGGTAGCGAGTTCTCCGAGAGTCATCAGCTCGCGCCTGTCACTGCTGCGAATAATCTTCCCATCGACGATATCGAGTAAAGCGACAGGGAAGCGGAGAATCTCATGGGCATAATTGAGAATTTTTTCCCGGAGAATATCTGCCGTCTTGCGAATCGCGAAACCGGCGACGTAGGTCTGACGGGAAGCATAAGAGCCTGATCCGTAGGGGGTGACATCGGTATCCTGGGCGCTGACAACATGAATGTCTTCAAAGGGCACGCCGATAGCTTCGGCGGCCATCTGCGAAAAGGCAGTATCCGCGCCCTGGCCGATTTCCGTTTCGCCCAGCTGCATCTGGACGCTGCCATCCTGATTCACCAGCATGCGACAGCTGCTGGATTCCAGGCTGATGGGCCAGACAGCCGTGTTGTACCAGAAGGCGGCGCAGCCAACGCCGCGGCGGATGTCGCCGCTCTGTTCGGCATATTCCTTTTGTTTGCGCTTAAAGTCGATCGCTTCGGCGCCCTTGTCCAGGCACTGCCTGATGCTGTCGAAATAGTTTTCATTCTTAGAGAAATTATCCACGTAGCCGACGGGCATGGTGTTCTTTTTGCGGAATTCCAGCGGATCAAAACCCATCTGCTGGCAGATGTCGTCGGTATGGGCTTCCATGGCGAAAGTGACCTGTGGGATGCCGTAACCGCGCATGGCTCCGGAGGTGGCTCGATTCGTGTAGACCGTCCAGGCCTCACAGTCGATATTGGGGCAGGGATAAAACTGCGGGAAGGCCCCCATACCCTTGGCAGTCACGCCATGGCTGTGTGAGCCGTAAGCGCCCTGGTTCGACCAGCACTGAAAGGTGCGCGCAGCGAAACTGCCGTCCTGGCGAACCCAGGAGCAGAGGTGATAGCGAATACCGTGTCGCACGCGCGTGCTCGTGAAGGTTTCCTCACGCGAGATGGAGAGCAGTACCGTGCGACCGCCCATCTGCTGACTGAGCCAGGCATTCAGAGGTTCGTAGAGAGCATCCTGCTTGTTGCCGAAGCCCCCGCCGATATAAGGCTTGATGATCCTCACCTTACCCCAGGGAAGACCCAGGGCGATGGCACAGACGCGCCGCGTAATCTGAGGGATCTGGGTAGAGCTGACGACGACGATTTTACCGGCCTCTTCGTAAGCGTAGCTGATCGGAGGTTCGATATGAGAGTGTTGAACGGCGGGCGTTTCATACCAGCCTTCAATTTTTGTCAGCCCATCTTCTTTAATTGCCTCAGCGACATTCCCCAGATGGATCTCACTGTGACCGCAGATGTTATTGGGAAAGCCTTCATGGACAAGAGGCGCGCCATCTTTCATGGCCTCTTGGGCATCGAGCACGAAAGGGAGGACCTCGTAGTCCACTTTAATCAATCTCAGGGCGCGGTCGCAGGCAATTTCATTTTCGGCGACAACAGCGGCCACATCGTCGCCGTAATAGCGGACGTGGCGGTTTAAGAGATGGCGGTCAGCGACATCCCGGTGACTCTCTTCAATTGCCCAGGGGTGACCGGCCGTAGCAAAGGGAATATCGGGGACATCGAAACAGGTAAAGACCCTGAGGACCCCTGGAACTTTTTCCGCTTCCGTGGTGTCGATCGAGCGCACAATGGCATGAGCGACGTTGGAATGCAGAACTTTGGCGACCAGTGCGCCCTGTTTCAATAAATCTTCTGTGAACTTGGCGCGACCGGTGACTTTATCCGGAGCGTCAACCCGGGTCATACTTTTTCCAACAATCATGGTGGACCTCCCTTTTCCCGTCAAAGCATGTGCGAACAGGAAACTGTGATAAATGTTATTAAATAAAATATAGCTTTAGCCAATACTCTTCCTTATCTATCCAGTATCTTAACACGCAAGGGACTTCACTTCTTTGTATGATTCACACAAACACGGAGACGAAGATTTCATCTTTTGTAGTGAATATACGATGTGCAGGTCATTGTGAGCGTCTAAAATATGAATAAAAAAGGGGAAAGAGTTTTCATGCTGGAGGGCATTTCTGCTATCTTGCTGGCTGCCGGTGAATCTGCGCGCATGAAAAGCTGCGAGAGCAAGCTTCTCCTGCCGCTGAGGGGACGCGAGCTGGTCACCTATCCCGCTGAGGCCGCCAGGGAGGCCTGTGTACAGGATTTTATTGTTGTCCTTGGGCGCGATGCGGAAAAGGTGGAGAAGGTCGTACAGAAATACGGACCTCGCTGTGTTTTTAATCGTCACTATACCAGCGGGCAGGGCAGCTCCATTGTCTGTGGCATGAAAGCACTGGGAGCAGAGAGCCGCGCTTGCTTTTTTCTCATGGGGGATCAACCGGGACTGCGTGCAGCTCATCTGAGGCAGCTGGCCGCGGGTTCGGCCTCCGATAAAATTATCGTACCGCTCTACGCAGGTCGCCGGGGCAGTCCATGTCTCTTCGGATCCGACTTTTATGAAGAACTGCTGCAGCTCCGGCCTGAAGAAAGCGGACGCAAGGTCATTCTGGCCCACCCGGAGGCCATCCGGGAGCTTGCCATGGGCGACGATGTGAACCCCATGGATATCGATACGAAAGAAGACTACCGTCAGGCTTGCTCTAAAGTAAAGGCTGACGATGCGTAGGGCTCCAATTGAGGGCGACAGCGATAGAGGATGTAAAAGGAGAAGAAGAATGGGGGAAACAGTCAAGTTTACGGTCAATGGCCAAGAGCAGATCTGCCGGGAGGACAAATCTCTGCTGCGCTATCTGCGAGATGATCTGAAACTCAAGTCGGTCAAAGATGGCTGTAGCCAGGGGGCCTGCGGAACCTGTACCGTCATTCTTAACGGCAAGGCGGTCAAGGCCTGTGTGCAGAAGACCTCGCGACTTGAGGGCGCCGAAATCACGACGGTTGAGGGCCTGCGCCGCGAGGAAAAAGAGGCCTTCGTTTATGCTTTTGGCCTGAGTGGCTCCGTACAGTGTGGCTTTTGTATTCCGGGGATGGTGATCTGCGGGGCAGCCCTCCTGCGCAGCAATCCTTCGCCGACGGAAGAAGAAATCAAGCTTGCCCTGCGCGGCAATATCTGTCGTTGTACCGGCTATCGCAAAATTATCGACGGAGTGGCGCTGGCAGGCAGAATTCTGCGCGGCGAGGAAAAGATCGACCCCCTGGCGGAAGCAGGCGAGGACTACGGCGTTGGCAAGCGTGCCTTCCGCATTGATGTGCGAGATAAAGTATTAGGCAGCGGCGAATATGTTGACGATATGGAGCTTCCCGGCCTGGCTTATGCCTCCGCTGTGCGCAGTCTTTACCCCCGTGCCAGGGTACTCTCCATTGACGCCAGCCGGGCTTTGCTGCTTCCCGGCGTCCTTGCCGTACTAACTGCAGAAGATGTCCCTCACAATAAAGTGGGCCACATCCGCCAGGACTGGGATGTCATGATTGCCGTCGGCGATACGACGCGCTGTGTCGGCGATGCCATCTGCCTTGTTATTGCCGAAGACGAAAAGAGCCTGGAAGAAGGCAAAAAGCTTGTTGATATTCAGTACGAGGAGCTTGAGCCGGTCTGCTCGATCACAGAGGCTTCTGCGCCCGATGCTCCGGCGGTTCATGAGGGCGGCAATCTCTGTGAGGAACGGCACGTCTATCGCGGCGATGCCAAAAAAGCTCTGGCAGAATCAGCCTATGTCGTGACCCATACCTTTAAGACCCCCTTCAGTGAACACGCCTTTCTTGAACCCGAGTGTGCCATCGCCCTGCCTTACAAGGACGGCGTAAAGATTTATTCAACCGATCAGGGGACTTACGATACGCGGCACGAGGTTTCACTCATGCTGGGCTGGGATCCCGAGCGCATCGTGGTCGAAAATAAATTGGTAGGTGGCGGCTTTGGCGGAAAAGAAGATGTCTCCGTGCAGCATCTGGCCGCTCTGGCGGCGCTCAGGGTCGGTCGTCCGGTCAAGGTTCGATTCAGCCGTGATGAGTCCCTGGCCTTCCATCCCAAACGACACGCGATGGAAGCGACGTTTACGCTGGGTTGTGATCGGGAGGGTCATTTTACTGGTCTGGATTGCCTGATTCACTTTGATACGGGGGCCTATGCCTCCCTCTGCGGACCTGTGCTGGAGCGTGCCTGTACGCACGCGCCCGGACCATACTGCTATCAGAATACGCATATTGACGGCTATGGCTGGTATACCAATAATCCCCCGGCCGGAGCCTTTCGCGGCTTTGGTGTCACACAAAGTGAATTTGCGCTCGAGTGTCTGATCAATCTGCTGGCTGAAAAGGCTGGCCTCTCTCCCTGGGAAATTCGTTACCGCAATGCGGTGGAACCAGGAGAATACCTGCCCAATGGTCAGCTGGCCGACCCTTCGACAGCGCTCAGGGAAACCCTGCTGGCCGTGAAAGAGGTTTATGAAGCTAATAAGGATCATGCCGGTATCGCCTGTGCGATGAAAAATGCCGGTGTCGGCGTTGGCCTGCCGGACAAGGGCCGCTGCCGTCTTTTGGTTCATGAGGGCAAGGTTGAAATTTACGCGGCGGCTTCGGACATCGGCCAGGGCTGTGCGACGGTTTTCCTGCAAATTGCGGCTGAGACCATTGGCTGTGGACGGGAAAGCCTGGTTTATGGCGGCTGCAGCACGGAATACTGCCCCGATTCCGGGACCACCTCAGGTTCGCGGCAGACCCTCATTACAGGGGAGGCCATTCGCATGGCCGCAGTCAAACTAAAAGCAGATCTTCTCGCGGCGGACGGCAAGCTGAAGGCGCTGGAAGGGAAAAGCTACGCAGCCGAATTCTTTGACCCCACCGATTCCATTAAATCGACCAAGGAACATCCCAAATCGCACGTGGCCTATGCCTATGCCACGCACGTGGCGATCCTTGATGAGAAGGGCACGCTTGAGCGCGTGGTGGCCGCTCATGATTCCGGGAAGGTCGTGAACCCCATGGCCATTCAGGGCCAGATTGAGGGTGGCGTGCTGATGAGCATGGGTTATGCGTTGCGCGAAAATTTCAAGCTGGAGCGAGGCAGACTTAAATTCAAATACGGAACATTGGGGCTTTTCAGGGCGAACGAAATTCCAGATGTCCAGGCCATTTTTGTGGAAAAAGAGACTTTACTGCCCTTTGCCTATGGCTCCAAGGGAGTGGGAGAAATTGCCGGTATCCCCACACCGGCGGCCATTCAGGGGGCTTATTATGCCCTCGATAGCAAATTCCGCACGGAGCTTCCCTTAGCGGAAACGCCCTACACTAAAAAGAAATAACAAGCTAAGGTCGTCATCCGTGTGGTGAAGCCCGTTTTGCAAAAGTCTCCTGAGCCAGCCCGCCCCATACAGCAGAGCTCAGTTTGCAAAACCATCAAAGAATTCGTGCAGGATGCTTGCTGTTTAATTTGATGAGAAATCCAGATAGTCTTTAAGTGAGGCGGCGTAAATGCCTGAAAAAGCCTCAGCGGGCAAAAGGGCTGCAGTGGCTTCGGCCAGCTTTAGCTCTTCTCTCGTATCGCAGTGATTAAAAAGTAAATGGACGCGGCGGGGCTTTACTGTGGCCTCGCCCTTCATGGACCCGAAGAGGTCCGCCCGCCTCAGATAACCAGAGCGCAAAACCTCGGCCAGAACCTTCGCATCGACGGAGGTTTCAGCGCTCAAATCAGGGCAGCTTTTCTGCAGCAACTCAAAACAGTGACAAACCCGGCCGAGCGGCTGACCCGCGGCAGCCAGGCCAACAATGAGGACGAGATCGCTGAACCAGCATTCCAGGCAAGGTTCCGTGTCCCGGGGGACTTTAAGTGGCAAACGCTTTGAGCCATCGGCCTCCCAGAGACTGACCTCACTTAGCTGATAGATTTCGCCATTCTCATCTGAAGTGAAAGAGCTCAGCTTATGAGCATAGCCATCGGCGATGGCGGCGGCAAAGACAGGCGACCGGGTCAGCTGACTCTGACATCTTGTTTTCTGCCGCTCAAGTAGAACTTTTCTTACGTCCCCGAAACTCGTGAGAAAAGACCCCTCAAAAGCCAGATGCGTGGTAGTTCCGGCGAAGGTCAGAAACCCCTTGTTTGCGGCCTGATGGGCGAGCAGATGGAGAAGGGTCGTTTTTCCACCCGAACCGATGAGGCCAATCGCGGTTTTTCTCCCAGCCTGAGCGTTGGTCTGGAGAAGGTTCTCAAGCAGGGCATCGTCGGCGATGGGCTTGAAAGTCTGATTTTCAAATTGCCAGAAAGGCATAAAAAACTCCTTAAAAAAGGCTGCGACTTATAAGTCGCAGCCTTTACTGTGCAAAGCACATCACTTTGTTTGAAGATTCAGCACCTCAGCGATCTGATCTTCGCTCAGCTCAATGTGATAAAAATGCTGGTAAAAGTTCTTTAACTGATCTTCGATTTTGAAGTCATAAGCTTTGGCTTCGGGATAGAGGAGTTTGCCCAGCCAGTCGAGCCCCATAAGTCGGTTGACGGAAGGCGGATCAGAGAGAAAGCCGTAGGGAACAGAGGGAACAAGATAGGCGTGCTCCTCTTTGATGGCCCGGAGCGACTGCCAGCTGCTGTCTTTTTGCATGAAAGCCAGGAGTTCGGGATTGTCCACGAGAATGACGTCGGGATCCCAGTTCAGGATTTGTTCCATGGAAACTTCGCTGCCGCCGCCTTTGCTATTCGCTTCGATATCGGCGACGTTGACCACGGGCAGGAGCTGTAGAGCCTGGGACTGAAAGGATTCTCTGGCATTGGTGTTGCCGCCCTTATCGCCCATGGCCCAGTAAACCTTGACACGCTTATCTTCGGGGATCTCCTCATTGGCAGCTTTGGCGCGATCCAGGATGGTCTTAGCCTCAACGGCCAGAGCATAGAAGTGATTGGTCTCCTTAGCCCTGGCGAGGATATCGGCCAGTTCGGGGCTGTCCTTCGCGTCTTTGGACTCCTCTTTCTCTACAGCCTCTTCTGACTGTTTAGCCTCTTTTTCTTTTGACTCTTCGCTATTTTGATCCTTTTCGCCCTGATCTTTGGCTTCTGCAGATTTTTCTGCATTTTCAGAAACTGCGGCCGCAGCAGAAGCGTCCGAAGCTTCCGAATTTTCATGTTTTTCACTTAAGAGGCTCTCGCTCATCTCGGCGGTGAAACTTTCGCCAAAGAGTTCGGCCAGCTTCTCATAAGTCTGAGGCAGGGTTTCCAGAGAAGCCTCGATGAAAACACAGGGAATGCCCAGCTGTTCCTGCAGCTTGTCCATATCTTCGTTGATGTTCTTTTTCTTTTCGCCGATGTCGATGATGACATTGGGAGCAGCCTTGAGCAGAGCTTCCATGTTCAGGTTGGCGTTTTTGCCGTAAAACTGTCCGAACTCCGGAAGTTCCAGCACTTTTTTGTCAATGTAGCCTGCAGCCGCTTTACTGAAGGGGCGGGCGACGCCGACCAGTTTGTCCGGAACCGCCGTGTAGAGCACAATCTGAGCGAGGGGGCCGGAGGGGGCAATTTTTTTAAGCACCGCGGGAAGGCTGACTTCACGCCCGACAGAATCCGTAAACTTGCGGAGTGCGGCACCTTGCGCCGGTAAAGAGATAGTGGCTTTCTCCAGGTTTGGAGCAAGATTCTCTACGGCCTTCTCAGGGGACTGAGCTTTCACGCTGCACAGGCTCAGGGGAGAGAGCAGGAGTGCAGCCAGCAAGAAGAAAGAGAGAGCAGCCCGGATCGATAACGATAAAGTCCATTTTTTTCTCATATTTAGGTGATAACCTGCCTTTCTGTGGCAATCTTGTGGCAAGTATACGACAAATTTTATTTGTATTGTAGTCTCATGACAATAAAAAAGTGATACTAATGAATTTGCTTGTGTAGATATACAAATAATACTGATCAATGAAAGGAATCAAGCTATATCATGATAAGTAAACAGAGAAAAATAAAGAGAAAGGTAGTAAAATTAACGAAAACAAGTGATTGAATAGAAGATTCAAGAGCAATCCTGAGAAAAGCCCTGTGCATACGGTGATGCAAGACGACCTCCCGGGACAAATTGCCTGAATTTTTTCAAAAGAAGACCAGTTCACTTGAAGCGCTGCGTCGGAATCTGTCCAGGTGTAAAAAGGCGTTTCAAGTCCGGTTTGAAGAGCTTTTATGTCCGCACAGCCAGCGCTGCGCCATGTCACGGAGGAGAAACAATGAAGTCCTTTAACCCACGCCATTCGCTCATACTTACGAGTTTTCTTACCCCCCTACAAGTAAGCCCAGGTGAGGCTCCTGCCGATCCATTATTAACTCCGAACTCTGACGGTGAGCAAATACAGCCACCAGCGTCTCCAGAAGATACATCTGGCGACAGCGCAGACGAGGGCACTCCGGGCACAGAAGGAACAGGTCCTTCGGAAGGGAATGAAGACGGTGCAAGCTCCACGGATACCACGGGTGACAGTACCGGCAGTGAGATTACAGAAGGGTTGACAGAGAGCGGTATAGCAGAGGGTACGCTTACTCAGACGGTGACGGAAGAAAGTCAGACGACCGCAAGTGAGACCGTTCCTGATGGACCGAGGCGCGCTTTTGCGCCGCTCCAGGCTGAACCTCCTGCGGATCCAAGACCCTATGTTTCTTTCAAAGCGTATTACATTCAGTACGAGAGTGCTCTGGCCAGCGAAAAAGGACCTTACCAGCTGTCTCTTATCGGCGATAAAACACCGACGGCGCAAAGCGTCAAATACCAGCTGGAATTCCATAACGATATCCCTCTTGCGGAAGGGGATGTCGAGATCAAGATGCCTTATTCTCTCTATACGGACCGTCAGGGGCAGGCGGTCAAGCCTGCATCTATTGGCGTACCGCAGGCGCCGCAGGAATCTCAGGTCAGTCCCTTTAACTATAGCATCAGTGATGACGGCCAGTTTCTGGTCTTCAGCAATATTCGCCCCATTTCTGCCGGCACAAATAACCTCGTCCAAGTGCTTTATGGCCTCGATGACATGCAGACGAAGGATGGCAGTCCCTGGACCCTGGAGCCAGAAGTGACGGTTAGGGGACTTAAATTGTCCGAGCTTAAGCCTATTACGCCGCTCAGCGGTTCCATGGAGACGGAGGTGAAGCTGAGTGCGGTAGAAAAGCGGGCGTACAGCGACAGCCATAAGTATTATCCGGAACTCTACACCTGGAATCAGGTTCTGGGTGCCCTCCATAAAACGGCTACGGAATATCCCCAGCCTTCGGATTTTGATAAGTATAAGTATGTTCTCTGGCAGACCCGCGTGGAGCTTTCGGCGAGTCAGCCCTGGAGCCTGACGGTTACGGATACTCCGGCACTGGACGGCGAGGTGGTGGGCTATGTCCGCTACAATGAGAATCCTCAACTGGATCGGGGTTATATCGACACGCAGCTGGGATCTGCTTATACGCTCAACGATCAATCAAGCTATGGCCTCTCGCCCCAAAATGCCAACGGCTATATCTATACGGTGGTTCGCTATCCCAAGGAGAAAATCAAGGCTGGAGAGACAGAGATCCCCAATACCATAGAGGTGACGGCTGTAGGCCTCGATGACAAGGTAAAACGAACTTTAGAATCGACGGTGAAGCATGTCTGGGAAGACTATGTATGGGACTATGATGGTGACAAATTTGCTGTTGATAAGGCCTACGACTCCAGGAAGGAAGATACGGAGATAGGCTACTACAGCGTACTCAGGAAAAAAGTGGCCGCGGACACGGATATGGAACTGCCGCGTGCCTGGCAGCTTAGCGCTCTTATCTGGGGTTATAACTTGAGCAAGGAGGGAAACGATAAGTATACTGTTTATCTTATGGATGACCTCCAGTATATGAAATCCAACCAGGACAGTTACCAAATAATGGGTCCTGAGGACTACTATTACAGCCAGATTCACTTCTCTCTGGATGAACGTGAAATCGATAAATACGAGGATTGGACCCAGCCGGTCAGCGACGGGGAGCCAGTCACCATCAAGGTGCAGACGGCGGATCAGCCGGGGGTCTGGCAACTTGTCGATAACACCGTTCCCTTTACCAATCTTTCCAGCTATCAGATTCCAGATGCCTGGACTGGCCGCGGCATTTATCGCATCCGCGTCGAACACGCGTCCAGTCGTTACAGTTGTGGACTTACTATTTCCGCCAGGACAGTGCTGCGGGCGAGTTCTTCCAAACTTAAGACTTATGTGAATAATCCTGAGGTCAACACTCTCACGCTTTACAATCTGGATGGAGGCTATTATGTAGGACCGGATGGAAAAAACCACTTTTTTACTTTATCCAGTGGTGCCCTCCCGCCCGGTGTGGAAGCTTATGATCAGGAGGACTACGGCGGCAGCCCCCTCCGGGATGCGGCGTCCGTTACCCTGAACAGTGTGACTGGCCGGAACACCATGGAAAAGCACGTGAAGACCAGTCAGGATCCCATTCACGGTCGGGTGAACATGGACTATGTGCTGCTCGCTTCAGAGGGTTACGATATCTACAGTCTGGGGGTGGATTACCTGAAGAGTCTGGACCTTCCTGTGGGACGGAAGACGGTTTATTTCTACGATTTGCTGCCTTTGGGTATGAAGTTCAATCCACAGGTTCCTGTGACGGTCGGTTCTCCGGATATGTTTACGCCAAGCAAAGCAAATCCGGACAGCTGGAATCAGGAACAGTACTCAGTGGACTGGAAGGTCGTCGATAACTATAAGGGCAGCGGCCGCCAGCTGCTGCGCTTTAGCCTGACTTACAGCGGAGAAGATGGCAGCCGCATTTCCGGCGGCTCGGTGAGCCGGGAGTGGTACCAGAGCTGGGGCCTTCGCTTTGGAGCCTTTTACAGCTGGAATGATTATTCGACCGCCAATGAGGCGAGCAATGTCGCGGCCTTTGACACCGTTGACTTGATGATCGGCAAAAGTTTCCCGGATGACGGTACGGGTCTGCCCGAAGGGACTGCAACCGCCCCTAAACTGCTCGAAGATGTGGACGGCAACGGAGAGATTTCTAAATTTGGCCACCTCATCTATGCCACGGCTGCGCACAGTGACAAACTGACCCTGGCCACCCAGTCGGGCATTAAAAAATTTGTCAAAGCCGATGCCGACAGCTTTATGGTGCCTCAGAAAGAGGCTTCGGTCGAAGTGGGGAAGGGCTATACTTACACGCTGCAGGTGCATGCTGTAGAAGGCAGTCAGGCCAAAGACATCGTGATTTTTGACCACTTAGAAGAGGCCTTGAATGATCCCGAGATGAACGGTCAGATCGACGGTGAGACCACGTCGTGGAAGGGGAGCTTTGCCGGCGTTGATCTTTCCGTGCTGAAGCTGAAGGGCATCAGCCCGAAAGTCTACTATTCCAGCAACCCTGCAGCGCCGCACAAGTTGGACCAAGCAGATTGGATCCCGATTGAGAAATGGAAGGATGAGGATCTCCCCAAGGTCAAGTCTCTGGCGATCGATATCAGTCAAGACAAAGAAGGTCAGGAATTTATTTTGAAAGGCGGTCAAACTATCAGCTGCGGCGTCCACATGACAGCTCCGGTCAAAATGCCAACGAAGTCCCATGCTTTAAACCTGGCTTCTTTTCGATCGAGAGCTTTGGCAGCAGATGGAAGTTCTGGAGAGCTTGTGGACGTCACAAGTGCCCCCACCAAGGTGAGCCTTTTTGCAGCTGCCAGCCTTTCAATTGAAAAGAAACTGGCCGAGAATACTCCAGAAAATGTTAAAGACGAAAGTTTCGCTTTCAGTGTTTCTCTTAAGGGCAGCCCTCTGGCAGACAAGGAATATGAACTCTGGGCCGGAGGGAAAAAACTGCCCGGAATTCATGCGACCGATGCTGATGGCGAGCTTTTCCTGAAGGCTGGGCAGAAGGCACTGTTTCCCTCCTTGCCCTCAGGGGCCAGCTACATGGTCACGGAGCTGACAGGGTACCAATGGAAGAGTGATATTAACAAAACGCAGAGCGGCACGCTGGCGGGAGGTAAAGAAAGCAGCCTCTGCTATACGAATACTTACCAGCCGATTCTCTATTTTGAAAAGCGCTTGAAAAACGCCCAGGATTATACCAACTCCGGGGATGAATTCAGCTTTGTCCTGAACCTTAATGGCGAGCCTGCAGCAGGGCGTGAGTACTATCTTTTCACGGCTGAGGAGGCCAAAACCCAGGACACCGCCCTGCCGCCAGATATTAGTGAAAAAACAGCTCAGTTAACTGATGATAAAGGCCAATTTCAGCTGAAGGCTGGTGAGCGGGCTGCCTTTGCCCTGCCTCCCCATTCCTCTTATAGCGTGGAAGAAACCACCATTCCTGAGGGCTACAATCCGGAGGTTCAGAAGACTGTCACGGGCCAGCTGGAGACGGAAAATGCCCTCGCCTCCCTAAGCAATGAATATTTTTACAAGGATCTTTTCGTAAAGAAAACGGTTCAGAGCGCGGAGGGCGTTGTCCTCCCCGACGAAACCTTCACCTTTGAGCTGAAGCTGGGCGACCATCCTGCTGCCGAAGCGGAATATATTCTTTACGGGCCGGATCCTGAAAATCCCGGACAGATGAAGGAAATAAAACGCGATAAGCTTTCTGTTAATGGCCAGTTTACGCTTAAAGACGGACAGGAAATTCGCGTGATCAAACTCCCTAAAGGGGCAAGCTATGTAGTCCGCGAACTTCTAACGGATGAGCAGCAGAAGAATTACCGCATGAGTTCCGAAAATGCGAGTGGAGAATTGCCCTTGCATGCACCTTTTGCCAAAGCGAGCTTCAACAATCAATACCTGTTCAAAAATCTTGAAGTATGTAAGACCGTCATCGCTCCCACTGAAAACGACAAATTACAAGACTTTACGTTTGTCGTGACTAAAAATGAGCAGGCACTGGCAAATACGCCCTATAGTCTCTTTGAAGGTGAAACAGAAGTCCTTGAAGGCAGCCCCTTCAGCACAGATGAAGCTGGCAAATTTACGCTCAAACACGGCCAGCGAGCCTTCTTGCCAGGCTTCCGCGAAGGGGATAGCTATACGGTCCGTGAAGAAAAAGCGGATGGCTATACCCAGATCGCCCCGAAGGACTCCGAGGGTTTCAGCGGTACGGTGGATCCCTCCATACAGAATATAAAGGCCGCCTTCAGCAACCTCAATGAGGCCAACAAAGATGTCCTCATCTTTAGCAAGCACATCGAAGTCGACGAGCGTATTGTACAGCATATTAACGATAGTGACAGGATAAGTCTGGAGGATCTTAAAGATTTAGCAGAGGTAGAATTTAGGTTTCAAATCCTTGTTGATGACAAGCCCTTAGAGTCTGAGACTTATACCCGTATTGACGCAGAGGGAAAAGAACATAAAGAAACGTTCCAGGAGATAGCCCAGAAGCCGGGATGCTTTACGCTCAAGGCCGACGAAATGGCCATTTTTAAGGGTGTTGGCGAAGGCCGCTATAAAATACAGGAACTTTTTCCAACATTTAAGGATCATTATAAAAGTTATTATTTGGGAACAGGAGATTACTTTCATGGTCGCTGGGAGGTTAAAGAAGCTCCAGAGACGGAGTCTGTTTCAGGAAATATTTCTGATACGGGAGTGACTCAGACGGCATTAACCAATCTGCTGAAATATGATGACTTTGCGAACGGACGTTACATGATGCTATTTAAGTATGTCAATGAAGATAGTATCACAGATAAAAAAAATGAAACGCTGAAAGATAAACGAATACGTTTTCATGCCACTTTTTATAATAAAGATGGCCAGGAAGTGAAAGTCGATAAAGGCCTGAAATGGTATAACGAATTGCCTTACTATGATTATTGGGATGGAATCGAAAAACTCCCAATACTTCTTGCCGAAAGCGATGCAGACGGCAATATTGAGATCGACTTCGGTCAGTTAAAAGATTATGGTGCTGCTGTCTTATCTTACTCGGATGAATATAAGATAGAGCTTGAAGAATGTCTGCCCCCGGACCATCCAGCTGGAAAGCTGAGCTGGAAGCACGTCGTGCTGTATGACGATGGTGTTAATTATTACATTAGTCAATCTTTTTATAATACAACTCGGCGAGGCGATCTGTGGGTGGAGAAGCAGGTTCTGAATGAGGAGGAGGCGGATAAGAGCTTTGGCTTTACCATCGAATGCCTGCAGCCGGTGACGATAACTTCTAATGAAGAGGGAGATTTAACTGGACTGCTTGTCTACGCCCCCTATGCTAGTGCCTCCTTTACCCGTTATAGGCCGGGAACCGATGTGCCGGTAACAGGCCAGCCTGAAACAACCGATGAGCAGGGCCGCTTCACTCTGCGGGCCGGGGAGTACGCGCTCTTCAATGTTCCTGTAGATGCCAGCGAATATGACGATTTTGAAGGCTTGGATGTCGATCCTCGGCCGCGCTTCCGTGTGACTGAGGAGGCTTATTCCGATTACGCCTCTCAAATTACCTACCAAAAAGAAGACGGAACAAAACAAAGCTTCAGCGGCAACCGCGTGGAGTTGATGGGCAAGGAAAAGGCAACCTTCACCAATACGCACGAAGAGACGGCGGGCCTTTCGGTCAGTAAGACGGTGACCCGGGAAGAGGGGAAGACTGCCCCCAACCCTGACCAGAGCTTTCGCTTTAAGCTGGAGGTCAACGGCCAGCCCCGGAAGAATCAAAGCTATTGCCTCTACGATCCAAGCGGCAAAGAAATTGAAAATAAAACAACGGATAATTTAGGCCGCTTCAGCCTGAAGGACGGCGAACGGGCGGTCTTTGACTGGATCGGTGCAGGTAAGAACTACGAGATCACCGAGTTGCCTGCCGAGGGCTTTGTGCAGACGGTACCGGCTGAGGGCCATAGCCTGAGCGGCGTCATCCCGCAGAAGGGCGAAGTTCTGGGCTTTACAAATATGTACAAAAACCCTGAACGCAAGGGCGAGCTGATCGTGCGAAAACAACTCCAGCTCCCGGCTGGGATTAGCGACTATCCTGAGGAAAGCTTTGACTTCAAGGTTGAAATTGGCGGGAAGCCGTTTAACTCTTGGCTATATGACCTCTACAGAGAGGACGGAAGCCGCCTGGAGAAGGATAAACAGACTGATTCAGAAGGGAAGTTCAGTCTCCAAGGGAAGCAGTATGCCGTCTTTAAGGACGTGCCTCCCAATCTGGACTATAAGGTCAGTGAAGTTCCTAAAAAGGACTCATTCTACCAGGTCCTCAGCCAAAATCCACAGAAAGGCGCCACCACGAAGGCATCCACGGATCTTCGTTTTGTCAACGGCCTGAGCAGCCTCTGGGTGCGCAAAGAGGTGAGCAATCACAGCTTGCAGAAACCAGATCCAAATGAAGATTTCAGTTTCAACCTGACGTTGGATGGCCAGGCTGCAGCTGGTCAAACGTATTGGCTTTATGACAAGGATTTAACGAAACTTGATGAAAAAAGCTGTGCCGCTGACGGGAGCTTTACCCTGAAGGCGGACGAGTCGGCCATTTTCTTCGGTATTCCCGCAGACACAGCTTATACACTGAAAGAAAATCCCAAGGAAAAATTCAGCCAGACGCAGCCGGCGAACCTTGAAGGTTACAGCGGAAAGATAGACTACAGCGCGAAAAAGCTGATTTTCGAGAACAACTTTGCGCCGCTTCCCGGACTCTGGCTCAGCAAGCATGTGGTCGACAAGGACAATCATCCTGTGGCGGACAGCCGTTCCTTCAGCTTTAAGCTGAGCCGTGAAGGTCAGCCCCTTGCCGGGAAAAACTATCGACTCTACGCAACAGATGGCAGCCTAAAACCTGAGCTCTATCAGACAAATAAGGATGGCGTGCTCCAGCTTCGTTCCGGAGAAAGAGCCTATTTTGAAGGTCTGGACGCTGGCGATTACCTGGCGGAAGAACTCAATGTTCCTGGGGCTTACACCCCCGCAAAAAGTGAGATGAGTAAACCTCTGAATAGAGAGGGTGGAGATGTCCGCATTGACTTCGTCAATTTCATTGATTTGCCGGAGAAGATTTACGGCAACCTCGTCATTACCAACACGGTCAGGCCAAGCGGCGACAAACAGAGTTTTCACTACATTCTGAAGCTCTCGGATTCTGGCATCCAGGGTCTGCAGGGCACCCTCTATGAGGGGGGCCTGAAAGGCGCTGGGATTCTTCCGGATGCAGCGAATGCCAAGGCTTTAGGACAGCTCGCCTTTGACGACGGGAAAGCCGAATTTAGCCCGAGCAACAATCAGAGGCTTGAGCTTCAGGGCCTGCAGGGCACCCGATATAGGGCAAGCCAGGAAGGCGCGAGGCTTTTACCAGCTAAGGCCAATGCCAGGGCTTTAAGACAACTCTCCTTTGTCGACGGAAAAGCAGAGTTTTACCTGAGCGACAATCAGTGGGTTCATCTACAGGGTCTGCTGGCAGACACGGTCTATGAAGTTCAGGAGATTGAAAATGAGGATTACCGCACCACGGTACAGGGTCAGCCTGGCTTTAGCTGGAAGGGCCGCATTGAGGCGAGTAAAACGGCCCAGGTCGACTATGTGAATGAGCGAGTCACGCCTCCTTCGCCAGAAGATGATCCCTTTGCACCTCTTGTGAAACCGACCTGCCCAGCGCCGCAGACGATAAGTCAGATAACAGCGGTTCCGGGAAAACGTCTCTACCGCCTGCCTCGCACCGGTGAAGGGACGAATCCAGCCTGGGGCAGTCTCTTTGGCGCTCTGCTCCTGCTCCTCGGCCTGAGCGCCATAAGGCGCAGGCATTGAGGCTTCTTTAAGCCCAATCCTCTCATTTAAGAATGCCTTAAATCAAAAGCCCCGGTCACTTTGTTTGGCCGGGGCTTTGCTTATCCGGAAAGTGCCGCTTCTTCCGGCAGTGCGACTTATCCAGGATACAAAACTTATCCAAAATGGATTTTGAAATGAATTTTTAGCCTCGAAAAAGTTTGGCTTGACAGCATGAGTTAGCAGAGGCATACTCATGTCAGTTAGCCAATGATAATGCAGCGGTTCGGCAATAGGCTTGCTTACTGCCGGGAAAGGTGGAGGTTTGTTCTTGTTGATGAAAAAGCAAAATCATCTCTGCAGCAGTCAGATCAGTTGTCGGAAGAGAATTCTCTGTTTTTTGCTTCTGGCATTTCTGCTTTTCAGTGCTGGCCCGGTACGGGCCTATAGCTCCTGGACGGACATCGCCAAGGAAATGTCAGATGTACTCTTCGAAGGGGTAAAAGCCTTTCGCGATGGCGATTTAAAACTCGCTGCAAGCAAGGTTAATGACGCCTACTTCGGTTTCTACGAAACGGCAGGTTTCGAGAAAAATGTAAACAGCTACATTTCCGGAGCGCGCAAGGTCGAAAACGAAAATGCTAAAACGGCAGCCCGCCGTGTGGCTTTGAATGATGGTAGTTTTGACGATTTCCTGGAGCATGTTGCCATCTGGGTTCGCTTGCTTTATGAGGATGGAGCCATTCTTGACGGTGAGGATGAAGATGTCGCCCTCGCCATGGGCGAGGCGGCGGTTGGCGTTTTGTATGAAAAACTGGGGCTGGAGGCTGAACTGCCCCCTGGCGATACCGCAGAGAGCAGTGAAGTTTCTGTGTCTGAAGCGGTGAATGAAGAACGCGCTGAGGCGACTACTCTAGCCGGATCGACTGAGAGCCCGGACAGCTCTGAAAAAGCTTTGCAGTCCAAAGCAAATGATTTAGCGAAGGACAGCAACCCTGCTGCAGAAAAAGAAACGGCACTGCAGGCGCAGGATAAGACTGAAAAAAGTGGGCAAAAGTCTGCTGCGGAAGTCCTTGCGTCTCTCTCCGGGAAAAATAAGGCCGATCGTAAAAAAGGTCAGGATTGGGTGACTTTTTCAGTCGCCTTCGGCCTGACAATGAGAGAGGGATTGGAGGCAATCCTGGTGATAGCCGCCATCCTTGCTTACCTGGAAAAGAGCAGGAATGAAAAATATATGCGTCCTGTCTTTTCCGGGGCTCTGCTCGGCGTTGCCTTCAGTATCATCCTTGCGCTTATTTTTAACCTGATCCACGCATCTCTTGGCGCCGGCGCCTCAACGGTCGGGCAGGAAGCTTTTGAAGGTTTTGGCATGTTCCTGGCGGTGATCGTCCTCTTCTGGGTCTCTAACTGGATGCTCAGCAAGTCGGAGGCAGAGGTCTGGGAGCGCTATATTCAGAAGCAGGTGGAATCTGCAGTGAACCGCGGATCAGCCATGGCTCTGGTTTTCTCGGCTTTTCTGGCCGTTTCCCGTGAGGGCGCTGAGCTCATTCTCTTTTTCCAGGGCATGAGATCCAATGAGATGAATGACAACCGCATGATGTGGCTGGGTCTTCTCGTGGCTGCGATCTGCCTTGTCGCCGTCTACTATGCCATTCGCAAGTTGACGCTGCGCTTGCCGCTCAAGCCCTTCTTCTACTTTACCTCTATTCTGATGTTTATTCTCTGCCTCAGCTTCCTGGGTAAAGGTCTCTTTGAACTCCAGGAGATTGAGTGGGTATCGAAAACGCCGGTATTGTGGATGAATGGCTTTACTTTTGATCTGCTCGGCATTTACCCATACTACGAAAATATTCTGGCACAGCTTGGTCTGCTGCTCCTCACTCTGTTGGTCTTTGTGACGCATACCCGTAAGGCAAAGCGTGAGCTTCAGGCCAGAGAACATGAATTCCCTGGGACGTCTATGAACCTCAAAGCGGAAGCTTTGCTGGCACAGGCGAAAGCGGCCGAAGAGCAGGCGATGAAAAAACGGGCACGGGTGATCTATTACAAGCGCGAGGCCTCGCGGATCGCGGCCGAGAAAGGCAATGAAGCCTTATCCCATCAGTATCTGGATGATTTTGCAGATTACCCCGATCAGGCCTTCGACTTATTTGAAAAGTTGAATGATAAGGGTCGTTTCGAGCATAAGAAGTCTCAGAACTAGACGATTAGAACGAAAATGGGCCTATAGGGCTTAAAGTCCGGCTCAGGTTTTAAAGTTTATTCATTCTTTGTCGATTCACACTCTGGCTCATTAAGCCAAAGTTGTGGAGAGCGAAGGTGAAAATAAAAAAAAGATTCATCAGGAGGATTAAGATGAAGAAAAAATCATTTTCTATTTTACTGGCTGTGCTTATTCTCGCTGGCCTCACGTTTGTAGCTGGTCGTGAATTTTTCATGCCAATGGCGGAACGTGAAGTTTTAGCTGAAAGCAAAGACGACAAGAAGGACGAGAAGAAGGACGAAAAGAAGGATAAGGAAGCTAAAGACGAGAAAAAAGCGGCTCCGGCTCCTGATGAAGAGGGTTCTGCCGGCTTTACTGAGGTTCCTATTGGTGATGAAGTCGAAGAAGGTCCCCTCACCATCGGTGCTGTTTACTTCCAGCCAGTAGATATGGAACCTGCAGGCAACAGCCTTTCAAAAGAAGAGGCCGACTGTCATATTGAAGCCGACATTCACGCCAACAAAAAAGGTACAGAACTCGGCTTTGGCGTCGGTGAGTTCGTTCCTTACCTCAAAGTGAAATGCACACTGCAAAAAGTCGGTTCAGACAAGGTTCAGGAGATTGCCTTTATGCCGATGAACGCATCGGATGGCCCGCATTATGGTGCTAACGTTAAGTTTGAAGAAGGGCTTGGCCGCTACAAGGTCAAATATGAAATTTCTGCCCCCGGCAATGAATACCTGCTACATGTGGATAAAGAAACGGGCGTCGAGGGTGAGTTCTGGACGGATCCCATCGAGACCGAATGGGAGATGGAGTGGACCGGACCTTTATGGTAAACCGGTTTTAAAGGCCGCAAGGTTTTGTCTGCAGCGCTAAGCTGCAATCACTGTGGGAGCGGCAGACGCAAGAGGGCGTTTGCTGCTCCCTTTTCAGGCCTTCTGGCTGTGGTGAAATCCTTCTGAGCTTGGATGAAGACCCTTCTGTTGGGCTTTGCAGCTCGGCTGCCTGCGGCGCTGCTTCACTTGCCGGTTTCTCTGGCCGGTCAGAATATCAAGTCGATGAAAGGAGGTCGTTTAGCTTTATGATAAGCCATTTTGTAGACGTGCTGGAATGGGGACTTCTTCCTGTGTGCATCGCAGGAATACTGCTCGCCGGTATGGATTTCAAGCGCCAGCCGCGGTGGAAGGGCTATCTGATTGCAGGGCTGATTCTGGGCGCTCTGGCCGGGATGGCCTCCTTCTATGTTCAGATTGTGCCAAACTTCATCAATCGCTCAGAGCATCGCTACCGCCTCAACTACCTGATTCTTGCCTTCTCCCTGCTCGTTTTTGCGTTGAGTTTTTCCGCGTCAAAGGATAAGAAGCAACAGGGCCTTCTGGCCGAACTCAGGGCTATTGCGGCGGCTTTATTCTGCGGGCAGTCGCTCCTGACCTGCCTTAGCCCCATTTTTCTCCTGACACGCGACTTTGTGCCCTATGGCGGCAGTTTCTGGGAGACGGAAGTCCTCGTTAAGGTTGCGGGCTGGTGCCTGGGACTTGCCTTTTTATGGTTGCTTTTCCACGCTTTCCGACTTACAGCTGAATTTTCTTCAGGGGCAGATCAACACAGCCTGCGCATTCTCCTCCTGGGAGAAATCGTACTCAGCCTTGGGGAGATCCTGCTCCGCCTCTACAGCAAAGGTTTGTTAGTCCGCGATCGTCTCTTTTTCGAACTTCTGGCAGCGGTCAATAATGGGCGACGTACGCTGACGCTTCTTTTCCTGCTGGGTTCTCTGATCCTGCCGCTTGAGCTGCTGATCAAGGCGGGACATTGGTCCTGCTTTTCTGATAATCCCGCTGAGCGGCGCAAAAGTCTGGCACGTGTTCGTTCTGCGCGCCGTCGGGCTGTACTGCTCGTTGTGCTGCTCTTGACCGCAGTCCTGCTATTAACGGTGATTCATGACCTCGCCACTCAGGAAGTCAAACTCTCCGAACCGGAGGAGTACGAACTGAGTGAAAAGCAGGCTCTGGTGGACTTGAGTCTCCTGGCAGATGGTCGCCTGCATCGTTTTGCTTATCAGGCCAGCGGTGGAGAAAAGATGCGTTTTATTGCTCTGCAGAAAAGTCCCGGCTCGTATGTTGCGGCTTTGGATGCCTGTGAGATCTGCGGTGCATCCGGCTATTACGAACGCGGCCATGAGGTGATCTGCAAGCTCTGTGACGTCGTGATGAACCGGGGCACGATTGGCTTTGCGGGAGGCTGCAATCCCATCCCCTTAGTTTTTGAAATTGTCGGGGACCATCTGTTGATCTGCCGTGAGGAGCTGGAAAGCCATGCAGAAAGCTTCCGCTAGAGAAATGAGGATCCTATGTTTTGGCGCATGATGCGTGGACGCTTTGTCCATGCTGGAAAAAAGTTGTTACTTATTGCCCTGACAATTGCCCTGGGGGCTTCGTTGTTCACGGCTATGATTAACGTTTTGCTGGGGGTTGGCGATAAGGTGAATGCGGAGCTCAAAACCTACGGGGCCAACATTACCATTATTCCCCGGGAAGCTTCGCTTTTGGATGAACTCTATGGTTTTTCGGATACCAGGACGCATGAGGCCAGCTTTCCTGAAGAGGAACTGCGCCACATCAAAGAAATTTTCTGGGGTCATAATATTACGGCTTATGCGCCGTTTTACAGCAGCTGGGTCACGGTGAATGAAGACAGCAAGCCCTACCGCTTGCAGGGCAGCTGGTTCTCCCACAGCATGAAGCTGAATTCCGGAGAGCTTTTTACGACAGGCCTTAAAAGCATGAAACAGTGGTGGAAGATAGAAGGAAACACGCCTGAAGAGGGCTGCCAGGAGGCCATGCTGGGATGCGAAACGGCCTCTGAGCTGGGACTTGCTCCGGGTGACACGATTCGTCTGAAGGGCGAAGTTGCGACAGCGGATTTGCGGGTCAGCGGCATTTTAAGTTCCGGCTCAGAGGATGACAGGGCCATATTCACGAATCTTGAGACGGCTCAGGAGCTGGGGGGCGAAAGAGGCCGTATCACCAGGGTTGAGGTATCTGCGCTGACCACTCCGGATAATGACCTGGCTCGCAAGGCCGCAAGAAACCCAAAAAGTTTAAGCCTTAAGGAATGGGAAGCCTGGTATTGTACGGCCTATGTCAGCGCTGTCACGTATCAGCTTGAAGATGCGATGGCGGGGGTTGCCGCTAAACCGGTGCGTCAGGTGGCGGAATCGGAAGGAGCGATCCTTGATAAGGTGCAGTCCCTGATGACCATGATTGCCCTTTTATCTATGGCCGGCTCAGCCTTCGGCATCAGCAATCTGGTGACAACCAGTGTGATGGAACGCAGCAGTGAAATTGGCCTTATGAAAGCGATTGGAGCTCATAACCGTTCAGTGGTGCATGTGGTCCTCTCAGAAATCATGCTCACGGGCTTGCTTGGCGGTCTTGTGGGTTATCCTATCGGTTTGATTTTTACGCAGCTTATCGGAAAAACGGTTTTTGCTTCCAACATTGATTTTGCTCCCATGGCCATTCCTCTTGTTCTTGTTATGGTGCTGCTGGTCAGTGTCCTGGGTTCGGTACCGGCGATTCGTCTTTTAACCAGCTTGCGTCCGTCTGACGTCTTACATGGTCGTTAAGGAGAGGAGCTTGTCTATGAAGGTTTTAAGCATGAAAGAAAAAATGGCTCGCGCCAGACTGCGACGCAGGATGCTTTTTCTTTCCCTCCTGCGCGGGCGGTCGCGATTTTTGAGCACTCTTCTTGCGTTGGCTGTGGGAACGACGATATTAGCGGGCCTGCTTGGACTTTATCTGGATATTCCGCGTCAGCTTTCGCGTGAATTTCGCAGCTACGGCGCCAATCTGGTGCTGCTTGGCCAGGATCTGAGTCGGGGAATCTCCCGGGACGTGGCCGCAGAGGCTCGTAAGATCATTCCTGCTGATCGCCTGGTTGGCTTTGCCCCCTACCTCTATGAGAAGGTCAAAATCAACGAGCAGCCTTTTACTTTTGCTGCGACCGAATTGGCCGAAGCCAGGGCCAATAGCCCTTACTGGCTGGTGGACGGAGCCTGGCCGGAAAACGAAAAAGAAATTCTTGTGGGCAAAGAGATCGCTGAACAAATTGGCGTGAGTATTGGCGGCAGGCTCATCCTCAGCCGCACGAGCGGCGATTCGCAGAGCATGGATGAACGTGTCAATGTGCAGCGCGAATACAAGGTGACAGGACTTGTACTTACAGGGGGCAAGGAGGAGGCCATGATTTTTGCCAGCCTGGAAGCTCACCAGCGGATGTTTGAAGCACGTCCCTACGATGTCATTGAAGTTTCCATGGTCGGCAGTGAAGCGGAAATTGATGATCTTGCCGCGCAAATGGAAACGGCCTTCCCTGGCTTGGAAGCTCGACCTGCCAAACGTCTGACCTCTTCACAGGATCAGGTCCTGAACAAACTCCAGACTTTGGTCTGGGTGGTGAGTCTGATCGTTATCTTGCTGACCACCATCAGTGTGACGACGACCATGCTTGCCGCGGTAACCGAACGCCGCAGAGAAATTGGATTAAAAAAGGCGCTCGGGGCCGAAAACCGGGAACTTATTCGCGAATTTATGAGTGAGGGCATCCTCCTGGGGCTGCTTGGGGGAACTTTGGGTATTGGAGCAGGCTATATTTTTGCCTCGCGGGTGGCACTTTCCATCTTCACCCGACGCTTGAATTTTGCCTGGGAACTTATCCCTCTAACCCTGATAATGGCTCTTGTGATGACCAGTCTGGCCTGTATTTTTCCAGTGCAGAAGGCAACGCAGGTCGAGCCTGCGCTGGTTCTGCGTGGTGAATAAAGTTTTCGCGGGAAAACAATGGAGCAAACAAAATTCAAGGAAAAATAAGGTGAAAGGAAGCTTATGTCTGAGCACATTTTAGAATTAAAGCAAGTCTCAAAAATTTATCCCTCTGTCAAGGCGTTGTGGAAGATTGATCTCACAGTGGAAGAAGGGGAGTGGCTTGCCATCATGGGGCCCTCAGGTTCTGGCAAAACCACGCTGATGAATCTTATTTCCTGCATGAATTCGCCCAGTGAGGGAGAGATTTTCCTTGATGGCGAAGATGTAGCCCTGAAAACGGAAAAAGAACTGACGCAAATCCGCCGGGATAAAATCGGTCTGGTTTTTCAGCAGTTTCATCTGGTGCCCACGCTTACGGCGCTGGAGAATGTCATGCTGGCTCAGTATTACCATAGTGTCCCCGATGCTGAAGAAGCCAGGGAGGCGCTGGCTGAAGTGGGTCTTGCGGAGCGCGCAGATCACCTGCCGCGTCAGCTTTCCGGAGGTGAACAACAGCGGGTGTGCATCGCCCGTGCATTGATCAATCACCCCAGGCTTATCCTGGCCGATGAACCCACAGGCAATCTGGATGAAAAAAATGAGTATCTCGTGCTTGAGATTTTAGATCGCCTGCATAAACGTGGAGCAAGCATCATTGTTGTAACTCATGACCCGGAGGTTGGTGATGAAGCCGAGCGTAAGATCATCCTTAACCATGGCATTATCGAGGCCGAAATTGTCCGGGCCAAACGTGGCAGCGCCAGCCGTCAGGGGGCTGAAAGTGCACGCAAGCTGACGGCGAGGGAGGCTGCTGAACAATTAGAGCGTGAACGGGCTCGTTTGCAGGCCAATTTACGTGAATGCGTAGCCGAGACGGAAAAGCAAAGTCATGAGGCCCTGGAGGCGATTGGCAGCAAGCTGAGGAAAGGTTCTCTCTTAATTCCTGCCGACATGACCAGGGTTCAGGGAATTCTGGAAGAAAGTTTTGAGGATTTAAGCCGCCTCGCGCAAAGCACCAGTGAGGCCCTTACCAAAACGAAGAATACGGTGGCCGGAGATCTGGACCGTATGAAACAAAATGCCGATTTCCTAAAGGAAGAGGCGTTCGCTCAGGAAAAAGACCTGAAATAAAAAGTCGACGCTAGAAATAACTTGAAAAAGATATCAAAAGGAAGCAGCCATAGGCTGGAAAAAGAAAGGAGATGAGAAAGACTTATGAAGTTGAAAGTTTCAGCTCTCGCTGTCTTATTTTTGCTGCTCTCACTGGGATTGTGCTCCTGCAGCAAAAGTCCGGAGCTCAGGGATGGGCACTACAAGGCTAAAAGCGAGACTGTGGATCCGCAAGGAGGCTACGGCGAAGTCGTCCTGGATATTGAGGATGGGAAGATCAAAAATGTGAAATATCAGACCTTCATGAAGGACGGCCATGTGAAGGATGAAAGCTACGGTAAAGACTCCTCCGAAGCGGAGTACCAGATTGCCCAGCTGTGCGTGCAGCAATGCACGGCCTATGCGGAAGACCTCGTGAAAAAGCAGGAGCTGGCCCAGGTCGATTGCATCAGTGGAGCAACATGGAATTACGAGCTTTTTCATTCGGCAGTTGAAAAGATTCTGGCTGAAGCTGAACCAGAATCCTGAACAGAGGAATGGTCTGTTCTGCATCTGGCTCCATTCCCCTGTTCTGACGGGTAGAAAGATTTGAAAATGTCTAAAAAAATGGCCCTTATTCTGGCCAGCCTTACGCTGGTTTCAGGACTTATTCTTCATTTTATTCCCCTGCAGCTGGCGCCTGTTTGCCAACGCATGCCGGATAAGCCTCCTATGGCCTGCTTCTGGGGCGGTCAGGCTTGTCGAGGCCTGGCTCTAAGCGCCATTGCCCTGGGGCTTGCGCTGCTCGTGCTGTCTTTTGTAAAGAAGTGCAAAAGCTCTTTCCAGGCTGGCTTGGGCACGGCCAATCTGCTGCTTGGCACCCTCGTCTATACGGTTCTCGTCCGTTTTATCGGGGGCTGTAAAAATCCTGAAATGGGCTGCCGCCTCCATACGCTGCCGGCATATACTCTGATGGCACTCGTGTTCGTGTTGTTGGGTCTTGTTTATCTTTTTCAGGGGTTAAAATCCGCTTCAAAAAAGTAAACGCGGCCTGAATGGTGGAGGGAAGCGAGGAGGCTTATGATCAAAGCACCTTTGCGTCTGGCGCAGATTGCTCGAAAAAATTTTACTTACTATTATAGACGCAGCCTTATTCTGCTGATTATTGTGGCTATTTTCGCCTTTATTCTTGCGGGGAGTCTTTCACTGCTGAAGAGTATGGCGCGGGGTGTGGACAGTGCGGTTAATCGCCTTGGGGCAGATGTTATTCTGGTGCCTCCTGGATATGATAGCAAGATCAGAGGAGCCCTGTTGCGGGGAGAACCAAATAACTTCTATATGCCGGGCGATGTTCTGACGGATATCCAAGGCTTTCCGGGTATTGAGGCGGTATCTCCACAGCTTTATATCGCGACCCTGCAGGCGACTTGCTGTTCTTACCCTCTGCAGATTATTGGTTTTGAACCGGAGAGCGATTTTCTCATCAGGCCCTGGCTCAGAGAGCAGGCGATCAAGCGACTTCATCAAGGCGAAATTGTCATCGGCTTCAATGTTGCAGGCAAGACGGGAGAGAAGCTGAGTTTCTTTAATAAAGACTACCGCATCGTCGGCAGACTGGATAAGACGGGCATGGGCTTCGATAATTCCGTATTTATGAATATGGATACGGCCCGGGCGATCGCTCTCGACAGTAAGCGCGGTGGGGCACATCCGGCTTTGGGGGAAGATCACCCCATATCCGTGCTGATGCTGCGACTTAGTTCCGATGTTGATACGCTTGAGATCCGACAGGAATTAAATCAGTTCTTTCAAGGCCGAGCTTATGCTCTGTCGTCTGAAAATCTCATGAGAGAGGTGCGTCTGGCTTTCAGCGGCCTGGAGGTTTATCTCACGACCCTGACGGCACTGCTCTGTCTTATGACTATTTTACTTCTTGGGCTGGTGTACACACTGCAATTTCGAGAGCGTATAGAGGAGTATCGCAGTTGCTGCCTTCTGGGTGCCAACTGTCGCGATCTGCGCGCCATGATGGTCTGGGAGACGCTATACAGCAGTGCCGCTGGAGCACTGCTGGGAGCCTCGCTCGGGACTTTCCTGACCCATCTCTTTGGCCTCGGCATCAGCCATGCTTTGCGCCTGCCCTATCTGTCCAGCAGTGCCGGGGCGTCTCTGGGTTATTTTCTCCTGTCTTTTGTCTTTGTCAGCATGATTGCACCACTGGCGGCGATTTTTTCTGCTTTTAAAATCAGTTGCCAGTTGAGCCAGGAGGGGCAAACTTTCTGGCAGGAGGGTGAACTGGAGGCTTTTCTGAAAAAGAAAAGCCTGAGCTGCAGAGGGCTTGAGACTTCTGACAAGGCCCCTTCAACTATGGCAAATCATACTGCCCCTGGGACTGGGACAGAGCCTCCTTTGGCTGCGACAGAGTCAGGAGAAACGGCTGGATTTCCTACTGTGCTGACAGAGCATACAGCCGTAAATATCTCGGAAGCTGCGATGCAGCCTCTGCTTTCAGCACAGCAGGTCAGTAAGTTTTACCGACGCGGCCAGCGCATTTTTGCAGCGCTGGATCAGGTGGATTTCTCTTTGTTTGAGCACGGATTTGCCATTCTCAGTGGTGCTTCTGGAGCGGGAAAGAGTACCTTGTTAAAGCTCCTTTGCGGGCTGGCTGTTCCAGATCAGGGCGAAGTCCTGCTGAGGGGGAGAGCTTTCTCTAACTGTCCAAATGAAGAGCGAAATGCTCTGCGCAACAGTGAGATGGGCGTTATACCTCAGAGAGAAACCTACCTTGCAGCCTTGAATCTGAGGGAGAATGTTCTTTTACCTTTGAGTTTTGCCCATAAAAAATCAGCGCATGAAAAAGAAAGAGAAGTGCAGAAGCTGGATGCCCTCCTGTCCCAATTTGGCCTCAGTGAACTTGCAGACTCTGCCCCGGCTACGCTTTCCGGCGGAGAACTCAAACGTCTCCAGATTGCCCGGGCTTTGCTTTCTTCGCCAGCCATCATTGTGGCGGATGAACCGACGGCAAACCTTGACAGTGAGAATGCCAGAAATATTCTCGACATCTTTCAGACCCTCAACCAACAAGGGCAGAGCATTGTCATGGTCACGCATGAGCTGGATGCCCTGGCTTATGGAAAAACGCTCTATCGTCTGCGTGATGGCCGCATAGAGAGCATTAAAGATACGGCCGGTTTTTGTGCATCAGTATAAGCAAAGCCTGGAGGGTTGCATTGCCGAGAGCGCGGGCTTTGTCAGAAATCGTGAAACAGTTCGTCTGTTCGGTATAACGCGGGTCAATATCTGCGATTTTGAGGCCTTCGCTGACTGCGAAGCCATCGCGGATCAAACCGCGAAGCACACCATGGATCGTCGCTTTGACGGGTACGCCTTCAATGTCGGCAAGGATCTGTCCCGCTTCGACGAGGTCGCCAATCTGAGCGAGGTTATGAATAATGCCCGTCGCAGGGGAGTGGATGACGCGATCGGCGTCGTGACCGGCAATGAGACCGGGGATTCCGCTGTTGGGGCGGGCGGTTCCGGAAAAGATAAGTCGACCGAGATTGTGGCCGCGCATGGTTTCAACGACGATATCGCAGTCTTCGCCCGCAGAAAAGCCAGGCCCCAGGGCAATGGTGATGGGCGCCATGCGACGCTGAAGGCCGGTGTTTTTCTTGGCTATAATGGCATCGACTATGGCAAAGGGCTTTAGTTCTGGCAGGCAGCTCAGGTTGGGATCAATCAAAAGGGGTATGGGAGACTTGGAGCCGGGAGCCTTTGTTTCTTGTTCCTGTTTATTCGCTGCCACTGATGTCAGAAAAGTTCCAGAAGTCACAGCAGGAGCAGGTTCCTTAGGCTTTGCTTTGTGTTCACTCTCGTCGACGTGACGATCTCCGTTCATATCGTTTGTGGCTGGGGCCGTTTGGCTCTGCATTTGAGCATTTCCATCCAGAAGCTCCAGAGCTTCACCAACCGAGCTGCAGAGCTGCGCTTCACAATCTTCCACCTCTGTCCTGCCATCGTAGACCGCTTCGCAGAGTGCCACGCTGCGGCGAATGGCGCTTGGCTCCGGCACTTCCGTGGCCACCAGGGAAAAACCTGCACGATGAAGGGCCTGGATGACGCCTGTCGCCAAATCTCCAGCGCCTCGAATGAGGACGATGGGCTTTACATTCTCAAATTTGATGTCAAAAGGCAAAATCACCTTAGTTTCTCCTTGCGCTGTCTGATTGTTGTCTTTGATAAGCCTGCCAATAAGCGGTTCTAATAAGAAGAGCTAAGTTCATCCCGAATGAGCAGCTCGGTTTATCTGCAAAGAAAAGCGCCGCTGATCTAAAAAGTTTGGCGTAACTGATTTTAAAAGAGCAGCACGGTTTCCCGCACTGCTCTTTTGGCATAACGCTTTATTACACTGCTGTGCTCATACAGTCAGGGATTAAAGCAGATCGAGAACGCCGGACTTCTCGTTGAAGGACTCAATGAGTTTATCCATTTCATCAACCTGGTGGTGGATATTGTTCCAGTAATCTCTGTCGTACCACTGAGCGTTGAGTTCCTCGATGCTCCGGCCCTGCTGTTCAACCCAGGTGTAGTACTTGAGGTTGTGGATGCGTTTTCTGTCTTCATAGCCAAGCTCAGCCATGTTGTCCGTGCGCACGCTGGCGAGGTGACTGTAGTAGTCGCGGGCTGCCATGTCATCTGTGTAAGCGCCTTCGGCTTCATCCAGTTCGGCAATGCGGGAGGTGTACATGATGGCAGAGTCGGTGGCGACGGTGCCCAGGAAATCATCGGAGCTGAGTTCGAAGTATCTGGCCATCTTAATGCAGCAGAGCACGTTGGCGATGCCGCTGATGCCGAGGAAGCTCAGGTCTTCGATGAGCTTTTTGGAGAAACCGTTCTTTTCGAGCCAGGCTTTGCCCACTTCGGAGTTAAAGAGGCGGAGCAGGTTCTGCGAATCGTTGTCATCGATGTCGATGACCATATCGGTATTGCGGACATTGTGGACCCAGGGGATATGTTTGTCTCCGATACCCTCGATGCGGTGACCACCAAAGCCATCGCGCAGGATGGTCGGGCACTGGACGGCTTCACCTACGGCAACTTTCAGAGTGGGGAAGACATCCTTCAGGTAATCGCCGGCGCTCATGGTGCCTGCGCTTCCGGAGGTAAAGGCGACGCCGGCAAAGCGGCTCTTAGGATTGTTCTTGCTCAGATCGCGGAAGGCTTCTTCCAGAGCCGGGCCGGTGACATTGTAGTGCCAGAGGACGTTGCCCATCTCTTCAAACTGGTTGAAAATCACGCAGTCTTTGCGGGTCTGACGCAGTTCCCAGGTTTTGTCGAAGATCTCTTTGACGTTGCTCTCGCAGCCCGGGGTGGCAATGACCTCGCTCGCGATGGTTTTGAGCCAGTCAAAACGCTCTTTGCTCATCTCTGCGGGTAAAATGGCGATGGAATCACAGCCCAGGAGTTTGGAGTTATATGCGCCGCCGCGGCAGTAGTTGCCGGTGGAAGGCCAGACGGCTTTGTGATAAGTGGGATCAAACTGACCGGTGACCAGGCGGGGAGCGAGGCAGCCATAGGATGCGCCAACTTTATGGCAGCCTGTGGGGAACCATTTGCCCAGCATGACAAAAATACGGGCAGGTACGCCGGAGAGTTCACTGGGAATTTCGATGGTGTTGACTTTACCGAAGTTACCGCCGTTCATGGTCGGCTCATTGTGCCAGCTGATGCGGAAGAGGTTCAGAGAATTGACATCCCAGAGGCCCACGTTTTTTAAGGCCTTTTTAACTTTTTCCGGGATTTGTTCCGGGTGGCGCATCTGTGCGAAGGTCGGCAGAAGAATTTTGTTCTCCCGGGCGCGCTGAATCGCATGATCCAAAGTTTCCTGATGAATGCTGAGATCGATCATAATTGCTGTCCTTTCTAAACTTCCTCTTTCTTTACCCTTGCATATACCTATACCGGGGAGGAAGGATGTCCACAGTTTCAGTGATTCTGTTCATAAACCTGATTATTGCAGGTTCCATCTGTGTTTACATTGGAGATTTCTCCAATAAAGTCTCTAGCGGTCTTCACGGAAATAATTATGGCCGCAGCCTGCGGGCTGACGGTGTTCTTTACTCTGGCGTATGCTTGTGGCGATTAAGACCAGAATGGTGGCCACATAGGGCAGCATATCGTAAAGCTGAGTGGCGAGCCCGGGAACGGGAACGTACATACGGAGGATGGTAAAGCCACCGAAAATCAGACCGCAGTAAAGAGCACGCAGGGGGTTCCAGGTGGAAAAGATGACCAGAGCGACAGCCAGCCAGCCATAACCGGAAACGCACTCGGGAACCCAGATGCCCTTCTGGTTGACCATGGACATATACATGCCGCCCAGGCCGCAGATGCCGCCGCCCAGGACGGTCGCAATGTAACGGTAACGGGCTACGGGGATTCCGGCACTGTCGGCTGTGGAAGGGTCCTCGCCAACGGCCTGGAGATTCAGGCCTTTGCGGGTACGGTTCAGGAAGAAAGCCAGGGCAAGCGCAAGGATTAGAGCCAGATAGACCATGAAATTGTAGTGGAAAAAGAGTTCGCCTGCGACGGGGATTTTACTCAGACCACCGAGTTTCAGCTTGCCAAAGCTGCGGGCCGTTTTGGCAGCGACTTTAACGTAGCCGCCGGCCTTCTGGCCCATGAGCTCGCCGAAGAATTTGGCGAAGCCGGTGCCAAAAATGGTCAGCGTGAGGCCGGTGACGTTTTGATCGGCTCTCATGCTGATGGTGAGGAAGGCGTAGATCAGAGCGCCAAGACAACCGGCAAGGAAGGAAAAGATAAGAGCAGCAAAGACGGCCGGCAGGCCTGCGCCGTTAAACCAGATTTCCGTAAAATAGGCTCCTGCCAGCCCGGAGACGGCCCCCATGTACATCATGCCTTCAACACCGAGATTGAGGTTACCGGATTTTTCTGTGAGAATTTCGCCCAGGGTTCCCAGGAGAAGGGGAGTGCCGGCAAAGACGGCAGCGGTGAACAGCTTAATAAAGTCAAAAGTCATGGCTCAGGCCTCCTTCTCAGCGGGTTTGACGGATGAAGCTCCCGAGGAGCGATCTGCTGACGGGGCCTTCATTCCAGAGCTTTGAGAAGACCTGGAACTGCGCATCACGCGATAGGAACAGAAAAATTCAGCGCCCAGCATAAAGAAGAGGATAAGGCCGATCAGGAGGTCGGCAGCCGAGGCGGGAATCAGGAAAGAGGACTGAATGCTGATCGAACCTTTCTGCAGTAAGGCCACAAAGAGGGCGATGAGGATCATGACCAGGGGATTCAGTTTGGCCAGCCAGGCGACCGTGATAGCTGTAAAGCCTGTGCCACCGGCTGTAGATTCGGTCAGAGTAGCATCGGCACCGGCAACAGTGAAGAAACCAGCCAGCCCGCAGAGAGCGCCGGATAGGAATATGGTGCGGATGACCACGAGACGGACATTCATGCCGGCATAGCGGGCAGTGTTGCTGGAATCCCCTACCACAGAGATTTCATACCCCTGTTTGGTCCGGCTGAGATAGAGACTTGCCAGGACTGCGAGAATGAGGGCAAAGATCCAGCCAACGTGGACTCCCAGCACTTTAGGCAGAACATTTTCTGCACCGAAGCTGAAAATCTTTGGGAACTTGGTGCCCGGGTCCTGCCAGCGCGGCTGATACATCAGATAGCGCACCAGCTGGAGGGCGATGTAATTGAGCATCAGGGTGAAGAGTGTTTCATTGGTGCCCCAGCGGGTTTTAAACCAGGCTGGAACAGCGCCGTAGATGCCTCCGGCGAGGATGGCTGCCAGGGCCATCAGCAGCATTTTTGCAAGATAGGGCAGGCCTGGCATATAGGCCAGGACGGCTGTTGCTGCGATTCCTCCGATGAGGATCTGTCCTTCACCGCCGATATTCCAAAATTTCATGCGGAAAGCCATGGCGATACCAATGCCGGTGATGAGCAGAGGAACGGCCATTTTGACGGTTTCGCTCCGGGCTGTTGCGCTGCCAAAGGAGCCTCTGACCATTTCGCAATAGACCTCAAGAGGATTGTGGCCCAGAGCAAAAATCAGAAGTCCACCGCAGGCAAGGGCGGCGAGCAAAGCCAGCGCATGGATCAGGATGAGCTGAGAAAAGCTGATATCCATACGCTTGGCGATATGAAAACGAGGCTGCTTTACCTTGCAGACAATGGGAGGCGTGGTACGTTTTTCTTCAGTATGTGCAGTGGCCGTTGACGTCGTGGATTTCATGAGGTCTGGCCTCCTTTCTTAAAGGACTCGTCTCCACCCTGAACCATGAGCAGACCGATTTCTTCTTTGGTCTTTGTTCGGGGATCCACAATACCGCTGACACAAGCGTTACTGAGAACGAGCAGCCTGTCGGAGATTTCCATGAGCACATCGAGGTCTTCGCCGATGAAAATCACGGCCACGCCCTTGGCCTTCTGCTGGTTGAGAAGGTTGTAGATGGTGTAGGAAGAATTGATATCAAGGCCGCGAACAGGATAAGCTACGATTAAGAGGCGTGGATTGCATTCAATTTCACGTCCCACCAGAACTTTCTGGACGTTTCCTCCGGAGAGTCGACGAATTGGTGTTTCTACACCCGGGGTCACAATTTCCAGCTGGTCAATCAGATTCTGAGCGATTTCCGCAGGCTTTTTACGGTTGACCAGTACACCCTTCTGCTGATGATATTTTTTAAGAAGGATGTTATCGACCATGGAGAGCGAAGGGACAAGGCCCATGCCCAAGCGGTCTTCGGGGACAAAGGCAAGAGAAATGCCTTTTTTCATAATCACTTCTGGAGAAAGTCCCAGCAGCTCCAGGCCTTCTCCATCATGGCCTTCCTCGCAGAGAAAACGAACTGAGCCTTCTTTGGCGGGAAACAGACCAGTAATGGCTTCACAGAGCTCTTTCTGGCCACTGCCGGAAATGCCTGCCACGCCAAGGATTTCACCGGCTCTGGCGGTGAAACTGACATTATTGAGAGCTGTGCTGCCATCATCGCGCAGACAAGTCAGATTTTTCACAACCAGACAGTCGCGCACTTCATGGGGGAGAGGACGTTCAATTTCCAGGTTGACTTTATGTCCGACCATCATTTCAGTGAGGGAATAAGGACTTGCCTCTGAGGTCGGGATAGTGCCGATGAGCTGCCCCTTGCGCAGCACAGTGACGCGATCAGAAACTTCGAGAACCTCGTGCAGCTTGTGAGTGATGATAATAATGGACTTGCCATCGGCTTTCATCTTTTTAAGAACGGCAAAAAGGCGCTGGATTTCCTGAGGGGTGAGAACGGCGGTGGGTTCATCGAGAATGAGCACGTCGGCTCCGTGATAAAGCACCTTTACAATGGCCACCATTTGTTTCTCTGAAATAGAAAGCTCATAGACTTTGCGGTCAGGGTCGATCTTAAAACCATAGCGCTCTGCCGTTTTTTTGATTTCTGCAGCGATCGCACGCCGATCCAGAAGGGCCTTGCCGGGCATGCCGAGGACAATGTTTTCGGCGACCGTCAGTACATCGACCAGCTTGACGTGCTGCTGCACCATACCTATTCCCAGATCTTTTGCGTCTCTGGGGTTGCGAATGCAAACAGGCTGACCTTTCACAGAAATCCAGCCCTCATCGGGAAAATAAATGCCAAAGAGGACATTCATCAGGGTTGTTTTGCCACTGCCATTTTCGCCCAGCAGGGAGAGAATTTCCCCCTCGAAGAGCTGGATGCTGACATGATCGAGGGCGTGCACATCGCCGAAATTTTTAGAAATTGAGTTCATTTCTACGGCGATGGCTGGCTTTGCTGAGGCGGTTTCGGCCTCAGAGGATACGGCGCCGGAAGAAGCGGCAGACGCTTCCGGGGCTGTGACAGCGGCTGCTTCTGCAGCTTCCATTTTAACTGAGCTACAGTTTTCTGCTGGCTTACGGGGTTCTAAAGATGCTTGATCTGTTCTGCTCTGACTATTCACTTCACTCCTCCGCCTCTGTGCCCTGAATACAGGTACCCGGGGGCAATGACGACTCTTTTCAACGACTGCTGGCTGACTTCATCTTTTTGCACAGAGAGCCGCACAGGGCGGCTCTTCAATCGTTTTGAAAGGGAGCGGCCGGCTTCTTATTGAGTCGGCCGCTCATCATCTTCTGTCTGAATGACGGGAAGAATCCCATCAAATGAGCTTTTCTGCTTTACTCGACAACTTCAATACCTTCCAGAATGTGTTCAAAGGTCGGGGCAGAGCGTTTTTCGGTAAAGGTTTCGCCTTCTTTGACGACGATTTCGCCTTTGTTATCCTTCAGAGGTCCGGTGAAAACATCCCAGTCACCCTTGAGGATTTTCTCGCGGGCTTCTTCAATGGCCTTATCGGTACCTTCGGCAACGATGTCTTCGTTCAGCGGAGAAATGTCGACGGCGCCATCTTTAAGACCCTTGCTCCAGTCCACACGGATGGCTTTGTTCTCAGAGACGCGTTTTACGGCGTATTCCAGATAGATGGACCAATCCCAGACAGCGGAGGTCAGAGAGGCTTCCGGAGCAGCTTCGCGCATGTCGCTGTTGTAGCCGACGTGGAAAACGCCATTGGCTTCAGCGGTGGTGGCTGCTGCGGTGGAGTCGCAGTGTTGTCCAATGACGTCGCAGCCCTTGTCGATAAGAGCCTGAGCAACCTGAGCTTCTTTGGTGGGGTCGTTCCAGGAGTTGGTATACATGACCATCATTTTGACATCAGGATTGACGCTCTTGGCGCCGAGGTAGAAGGCGTCGTAACCTTCAATGCACTCTGCAAAAGGCATGGCGCAGACATAACCGATGAGATTGCTTTCGGTTTTCAGGCCGGCGGCGATACCGGAAAGATAGCGGGCCTGGTAGATCAGACCAAAATAGTTGTGGACGTTTTTCAGTTCGCTGTCGGCAGCTTTGAAGCCGGTCGCATGGCAGAACTCAATATTGGGGAAATCCTTAGCAACCTTGAGTACGTAGTCCTCAAAACCAAAGCTGGTCGCAAAAATGATGTTGCAGCCCTGCTCGGCGAGTTCGCGCACGGCGGTTTCACATTCGGCGCCTTCGGCAATATTGAATTTATTGATGACCTGATCTTTTTTAATTCCCAGATCCTTCATCATTTTTTCGGTGCCACGGTTGTGGTTATAGGTATAGCCCATATCACTGGGGTCGGAGACATGGACAAAACCGATTTTGATTTCATCGAGAGGAATTTCCTTGCCGTTGGCACCAGGGCCTTCGGGTTCTTTATCCTCTTCTTCATCTTCGGAATCTTTTTTGTCTTCCTTAGAATCTTCCTTTTTCTCTTCTTCCTTTTTTTCGCTCTGCTCTTTTTCTTCGGCTTTGGTCTCTTTTGTCTCAGCAAAGACAAAAGAAGGACTCAGCGTAAAGAAAAGGCTGACGACGAGAGCCAGGCACAGGGCCAGGGTAAGTATTCTTTTCATGCAATTTCCCTCCTTCATGAAAACAATTACTGCCATTATTTTAACAAGTTTCACAGATTTAAGTTTACAAAAGAGGCGGTTTGCATCTTAAAACTTTTGTTGAATATTGACAAAGTATTGAAGAGGAAGCATTATTTTATTAGCAAAAGCATGAAGAGTGGAGACAGCGGTATTGAAACGGACAAAACGTGAAAAGTCCTTTATCTGAGAAGTTTCAGGTCGTAACATGTAAGGCCAGTAGTCTGTATCTGATCTTTGGACATTGAAAAGTAAGATGAGATAGCTCGGATTCTGGAGAAAAGTTTACAAAAAGCCGTCGTTTAGAAGGCAGTGAAAAGAGACAACGGCTAAAACAAATTGAAGCACAGGAAATGGTAATAATGCACTATAATTATGATTATTGAAGCAATAATTATTAAGTAAATAAAAATAATGAAGGATGGTCTGGATCATGACAAAAGTTGCACAAAAGATTAAAGGTTATCGCTGTACGCTCTGCGGCAAAGAATTTGCTTATGATGGCAAAGACAGGCTGACCTGTCCGGACTGCGGCGAAAAAGGCATACTGGATATTGTTTTTGACTATGCCAGCATAAAAAAGAGACTGACCCGCGAAAAGCTGAGCGCCAATCCGGATTTCACCATGTGGCGTTATCATGAACTCCTGCCCGTCGACGGCGAGGATTTTCACGATTTTCTCAGGGATGGCGGTTCCCCCCTTTATCGCTGCAAGCGTCTGGGAGCTTTGTGGGGAAGCGACGCGCTCTACGTGAAGGACGATGGCATTAACCCAACGGCTTCCCTGAAAGATCGTGCCAGCGGGGTGGCGGTAGCCCGTGCCAGAGAGCTTGGCTATCACACGATTGCCTGCTCATCCACGGGCAATGCGGCTTCTTCCATGGCGGGCAACGCGGCACGTCTGGGCCTGCGCGCCGTGATTTTTGTCCCGGAACGGGCTCCTCAGGGAAAACTTTCACAAATGCTCTGTTTTGGTGCGAAGGTCATTTCCGTAAGAGGCGATTATAAGGCGACCTTTGATCTCTCCAGGGCGGCCATCGATCGCTATGGCTGGTATAACCGCAATGCCGGGATCAATCCTCTGATGATAGAAGGCAAGAAAACGGTTGCGCTGGAAATTGCCGAGCAGTTCAATTTTAAGGCTCCGGACTGGGTGGCCTGTTCGGTTGGTGATGGTTGTACCATCGGCGGTGTTTACAATGGTTTCAGGGATCTTGTCGAGCTTGGATTGCTGGATCGCGTGCCGAAAATTTTGGGGGTTCAGTCCACGGGCTGCTGTCCCTTTGTAGACGCAGCTGAGGCTGGACGCGATCTTAAACCTGCAGCTGAAAACACTCTGGCTGATTCTATTTCTGTAGGGGTACCGCGCAATCCTGTTAAGGCGCTCAGAGCCGTGCGCGAGTCCGGCGGCAGCTGGCTGGCTGTTCCGGACGAAGCGATTCTTAAGGCCATTAAGACTCTGGCCTCAAGAGAAGGTCTCTTTGCTGAACCGGCAGCAGCAGCTGCGGCGGCAGGAGCGGAAAAAGCTTTGCGCGAAGGCCTTATACATGCCCACGAGTCCCTGGTGATTATCAACTCCGGCAGTGGCCTGAAAGATAGTAAAAATGCTTTAAGAGCGGGTGGACAGCCCTTGAGTGCAGATCCGGATCCGGAAAAACTTGATGGCCTGGATTTGGGTCGGGCAGGGGAGCAATAATGGTGGCTGCGGAAAGTGGAGTTTTAAAAGAACGTCTGAGTGAGCTTGAAACGAAAGTCGGCGGCATCAGTGTCGCCGACTTCGTGGGAAACAGCACGTTCAAGATCCCGCTGATGGCCGGTGAAAATGGGCTTGATCGCGTTATCAGCCGTGCTAATGTTTATGCTGATGACGACATCCTTGACTGGGTCAGCCCGGGCGAATTTCTGATCATGACCGAGCTGAATGCCAGGGGATGGAAGCGCAGGGAATGGGAAGCTTTTGCCAGCCGGGGAAATGAGCTTGGCCTGAGTGCTATTGGGCTGAAATATAACTCGGAAAATCCGAAAATCCCGCTTTATCTCAGACAGATCATGGATCGGCTCAATTTTCCTCTTTTTATCATCCCGGCAGAAGTTCCTGTAGCCGACGTATCGGCTGAAATTTTCCGCCAGATTTTTGCGCATCAACGGGAAATCCTGCAGCGGCATGAAAAGCTGAACTGCGCCTTGCAAAACTGCAATTTGGAAAGAAGGGGCGTGAGCGGGCTTCTCGATATTATGGAAGAGAGCCTCAAACTTCCGCTGGCTTTCCTTGCCACGGATTATCGTGAGCCTGAGTTGCGCAGCGGCGGGCGCAAGGTGGATGAAAGCTTGCTGCTTCAGGATGCCCTTGCAGAACTGTCGGAGCATGGAAGCCTGGCACTGCCCAGGAGTGTTGAAGTCAGAATCGGCAATAACCGGGCATGGAGGCTTTCGGTGCCGGTGCTCATCCAGAATCAAAGTTACGGCACGCTTTTCTGCTGGAGTTTCTGGAACCGGCAGGATATGCTTGTTCTTTCGGTCATGGAGGCTGTCGCTTCTAATCTTGCTCTGGCCATGATTCAGGAATATGCCGTGCGTGAGGTGGAAATCAAGCACAGTTCAGAGATTATCGAAGAGCTGCTGAGTGATGACCGGCCCAGCGCGGCAGTGGATCGGGCGGCCGTGCTCAAACTCAGGCCAAATGATGATTTCTGTGTGATTCTTCTGAAACTCGAGCAGGTCGGTGAGACCCCTGAAAGTTTCGACTTTTACCGCTATATCACGACAGCGATTCCCTGGATTAAAGATGTCATGGAAGCCCACCATCTGCAAGGACTCCTCGGACAGCGTCAAGGTTACATGGAGGTGATCCTCTCCCGCAATGGTGAAAAAGACGACGTGGTTCTGGAGAAACGGCTTTTATCTTTTGTGCAGGAACTCATTCTTTCACTTTCTGCCCGTCTGCCCAGCAGTAAGCTCAGGTTGCGTTCCGGCGTGGGACGCTTTCACCGTGGTCTTGAGAATCTGCGGAAAAGCTATGCTGAAGCAGAAAGTTCTGTGCAGATTGGTCCCAGGCTGATGGACGATGACATTATTGTTTTCGATCAGCTGGGTATTTTTAAAATCCTTATTCAGAAAAATATCTATGAGGAAATAGAACGCTTCTATCACGAGACCCTGGATCCATTGCTCCAGTATGATGCGAAGAAGGGGACTGAGCTGATACGTACCCTTGACGCTTATTTCGAAAATAACAGTAACATCAACCGAACGTCGGAAGTTCTTTTTACGCACTATAATACGGTGCTTTACCGTATGGAACGCATACGGGAGATTACCGGCATGGATTTGAACAATCCCAACGACAGACTAAACCTTGAACTGGCCTTGAAGGTTCGGAAAATTTATGTGGAAACTGCAGAATAAGGTGCATTTGCATGTTTTTCCGGATAATTTAGTTTTTTTTATTTATTGTGATATTTCACAAGGAATTGTCCTCTTAGCTTTGCTAAACTCATGAAGTAATAGATTTTATCCTTTTTTTCATAAATAAAAGGATTGAAAAACAAAATTGCGGAAATTTGGATCCGCTGGGATGGGGCAGAAGGCTCTGTCTCATGAAGCCTGTATGGAGGTATTTTTATGGATTTCAAGGAGATTTGCCGGCGGCTCAGCCAATTGCCAACCGAAGGCCTGTATCAGAATGATTTTTTCCTGACCTGGGACAAGAGTCTGGAAGAACTTGAGGCCATCGACCAGGTGGCGGATGCTCTGCGTGCTTTAAGAGAAGCGAATAAAAGTTGCCGCATCTTTGACTCCGGCCTGGGTATTTCTCTCTTCCGCGACAATTCAACGAGAACACGTTTCTCCTACGCTTCCGCCTGCAATCTGCTGGGTCTGGAGGTACAGGATCTGGACGAGAAGAAATCGCAGCTCTCCCACGGCGAAACGGTTCGTGAAACAGCCAACATGATTTCTTTTATGGCGGATGTCATTGGAATCCGCGACGATATGTATATCGGTAAAGGCCACACATACCAGAAGAATGTCGCGGCTTATGTGCAGGAAGGCTATGAGGACGGCATTCTGGAACAACGTCCCACACTGGTGAACCTGCAGTGCGACATTGACCACCCGACGCAGATTATGGCGGATACCCTGCACGTGATGCACACTTTCGGCGGAGCAGAAGCTCTCAAAGGCAAAAAAATTGCGATGACATGGGCGTATTCACCCTCCTACGGCAAGCCTCTTTCTGTACCCCAGGGCGCAGTGGGACTGCTGACCCGTTATGGCGCGGATGTGAGCCTGGCTTATCCCGAAGGCTACGACATCATGGAAGATGTGCTGGAATTGGGCAAAAAACAGGCTAAAGCCTCTGGCGGCAGTCTTACGGTCACGCATTCGATGGAAGAAGCTTTTGCTGATGCCGATGTGGTCTATCCCAAGAGCTGGGCTCCCTTCGCGGCGATGGAAGAGCGCACTGAACTATATGCCCAGGGCGATCAGAAGGGCATTGATGAACTGGAACAGCGCCTGCTGGCCAACAATGCCAAATTTAAAAACTGGACCTGCTCCGAAGAGATGATGAAAAAGACCAAAGATGGCAAGGCTCTCTATCTGCACTGCCTGCCCGCTGACATCAGCGGCGTGAGCTGTGCCGAAGGCGAGGTCGATGCCTCTGTCTTTGATCGTTACCGTGTGCCTCTGTATAAACAGGCCAGCTTCAAGCCCTACATTATTGCGGCCATGATCTTCCTGCAGAAGGTGAAGGATCCTGCAGCTAAACTGGAAGAGCTGTGGCAGCGTGACCTCCCGCGTTGGAGTAAATAATTTGTTGGTATCAATCATTTGGTGTCAATCATTTAGTGATGAAAGGGGTATCCATTATGGAGATCAAAACTGAAAAAGTTAAAGCACTGGCTGAGCAGTATAAATCCGATATGACCCGCTTCCTGCGTGATCTGATCAAGAATTACGGCGAAAGCACGGGTGAGAAAAACCGCGTTTACCGCATCAAAGAAGAGATGGAAAAGCTGGGCTTTGACGAAGTCAAAATTGATGGACTCGGCAATATTATGGGCTTTATGGGTCACGGCGATCAGCTTATTGCCTTTGACGCTCACATCGATACTGTGGGCATCGGCGAACTCAGCAACTGGAAATTTGATCCGGTGGAAGGTTATGAAAATGACTGCGAAATCGGTGGCCGCGGCGGCTCCGACCAGCTTGGCGGTATCGTCAGCGCCGTATATGGCTGCAAGATGATGAAAGACCTCGGTCTTATTGCTGACGATCAGAAGATCATGGTTTCCGGAACCGTTCAGGAAGAAGACTGTGACGGACTTTGCTGGCTCTACATCATCGAAAAAGAGGGGATTAAACCCGAATTTGTTGTTTCCACAGAACCTACGGATGGCGGCATCTATCGTGGCCATCGCGGCCGTATGGAAATCCGTGTCGATGTCTTTGGAATCTCCTGCCATGGATCTGCGCCTGAACGCGGCGATAACGCCATTTATAAAATGGCTGAAATTTTGCAGGACATCCAGAAGCTGAGCCACAATCTCAAAGATGACCCCTTCCTTGGTAAGGGTACCGTGACGACCTCCCAGATTTTCTCCGGCACACCTTCGCGCTGCGCCGTAGCGGACCACTGCTGGATATCTCTTGACCGCCGTCTGACCTGGGGCGAAACCTGGGAGTCCGCGATTAAGGAAATTGAAGAGCTGCCGTCCGTGAAAAAGTATGGCGCCAAAGTGAGCATGTATGCTTATGATCGTCCGGCCTGGACCGGCGAGGTGTATACGCAGGACTGCTATTTCCCGACCTGGGTGATTCCTGAGGATGCGCCTCAGACCCGCGCTATGTTGAAAGGTCACAAAATGCTCTTTGGAGATAAGCGCATGTCCCCGGATTCGCAGAAAGAAATTCGTGACAAGCGTCCGCTGCTTGACAAGTGGACCTTCTCTACAAACGGTGTGGCCATCATGGGGCGTCATCAGATTCCCTGCATCGGCTATGGCCCGGGATCGGAAGCTCAGGCCCATGCCCCGAACGAAATCACCTGGAAAGAAGACCTGGTCCATGCCGCAGCTCTTTACTGCGTTCTGCCCGCTCTCTATAAGGAAGCCTTAAAGGACTAGGATTTATCAGCGAATTTGCCTTCGGGCGCTGCCGACGAAAGGAGCCGATTATGGGGGACATCATGCGTCCTCTGAGTTTTGCCGACCTCATGCGGTGGATTCTCAGAGAGTATCATCAGGAAGGCCGGATTTTCGGCATTGACCGGGACGCCTTTTACCGTCCGGACAAAGAAACGACCGTTAAGACGGCCCTGGGGGAATCCCTGGGGACGCTGATCGGCCCGGCAGCGGGGCCCCATTCTCAGATGGCGCCCAACATTATTGTTTCCTATCTCTGCGGCGCCCGTTTTATGGAACTTAAAACCGTCCAGAAACTGGACGGTGAGACGATTCGCGAAGCTGTACATAAGCCCTGCATTCTCTCTGAGGATGAGGGCTACAACTGTGAATGGTCGACCGAACTTAGGGTGGAGGAAGCTTACGCCGAGTATCTGAAAGCATGGTTTGCTTTGCATGTCCTGCAAAAGGAGCTGGAGCTTTCGGCTGAGCCGGACTTTGCTTTTAATATGAGTGTGGGGTATGACCTTGAGGGCATTAAAAGTCCCAAAATCGACACTTATATTGAAGAGATGAAGGACGCTTCCGGGCATCCTCTCTTTGCCGAGTGCAAGGCCTGGCTTAAGGAGCATATTTCTGAATTTGCGCATTTCTGTGAAGAGGATATAGAAGCGATTCCCTCGCGCATCAGCGGCTCAATTACCCTTTCTACGCTGCATGGCTGTCCGCCTGCAGAAATTGAACGCATTGCCCGCTACCTGCTTAGCGAGAAGCAACTCAACACCTTTGTCAAATGCAATCCCACCCTGCTGGGCTATGACTATGCGCGTGAAACGCTGAATCAGCTGGGTTACGATTACATTGCCTTTGACGATCATCACTTTAAGGAGGATATGCAGTACCCGGACTGTGTGGCGATGGTCCGGCGGCTGCGCGAGCTGGCGGCTGAAAAACAGCTGGCCTTTGGTCTGAAGCTCAGTAACACTTTCCCGGTTGATGTTAAACGCGGCGAGCTGCCGTCGGAAGAAATGTACATGTCCGGGCGCTCTCTTCATGTATTGACCCTGCAGCTGGCTCTGCGCCTGGCCCGTGAGTTTGAGGGCAAGCTGCCCCTTTCCTTTGCCGGCGGCGCGGATGCTCAGAACCTGCATGGACTGCTCTCGGTGGGTCTTGCCCCGGTCACTGTCGCCACCACGCTCCTGAAACCGGGAGGCTATAAACGTTTCCGGCAGATGGCGAAAATTTCTGCCGGGGTGCAGGGGGACTACGCCCCGATGGATCTGGCGGCTCTCGAAAAACTCTTTGCGGAGACGCTGGCGGATAAGCGCTATCACAAGTCGGCCAGAGAAAAGACCGGCTCGCGCAAGACGGCTTCTCCGCTGCCTCTTTACGATTGCTATCAGGCCCCCTGCGAGGATGGCGGCTGTCCCATTCACCAGCAGATCCCCGAGTACCTGAAACTTGTGTCTGAAGGCAAAAACGCGGAGGCTCTGCGGGTTATTGTCCGTGATAATACGGCTCCGACGATTACCGGACGGCTCTGTCCGCAGCCTTGCCGTCACCACTGTACGAGGCTCGATTATGAGGCCCCGCTGGAGATCCGCAAGATGAAATTGCTCGCTGCTGAGGCCGCCGAGGCGGAGCACAGCCGGGAGCTGAACCCCTCTCCGCTGAAGAGTTCGGCAAAAGTTCTGGTCATCGGGGCCGGGCCTGCCGGCCTGGCAGCTGCGACTTATCTGCGCCGCAATGGGGTGGAGGTCAAGCTGAGGGACAAAGCGGAAAAAGCTTACGGTCTTGTTTCTGCGGTCATTCCCTCCTTCCGCATTTCTGATCAGGAGATCGAGCGGGACTTAAACCTGGCGAAAGCTTATGGTGTGCAGCCGGAATTGGCTGCAGATTCACACATTGATCTCGAAGAAGAGAAGAAGCGCTACGCTTATATCGTGCTTGCGCTGGGCGCTCATGAGCCCGGACGTTCACCGGTGGAAAGCGGTTCGGATAAGGTGACGGATGCGCTGGACCTTCTGAGCCGTGCGAAAAAGAACGGCAGGAGTGGTCTCAGTGGCCGTGTGGCTGTGGTAGGCGGCGGCGATGTCGCTATGGACTGCGCCCGTCTGCTCAAACGTGACAAAGAGGTGAGCGAAGTCGTCCTTGTCTATCGCCGCGGTCTGGCGGATATGCCGGCAGCCCAGGAAGATGTGGATGAGGTGCTGAGTGAGGGGATCTCTGTTCGACCCTTCCTCCAGCCGATCTGTTTTGATGGCCATACTCTGAAAGTGGAAAAGACAGCCTATAGTGGCTGGGACGCCAATGGGCGCAGAGCTGTGGCGGGTTCCGGAGAATTCGCTGAGCTGCCCTTTGATGCTCTTGTGGCGGCAACTGGTGCACGCCTCGAACCCGAACAATACAGCCGTCTTGGCCTTAATGTGGATGAGCGTGGCCGCGCCCGTCTCAATGCAGCTTTTGAATCCAGTGTCGATGGCGTCTATGTCATCGGTGACGGCCGCCGTGGACCGGCGACGATTGTGCAGGCCATGGCGGATGCCAAAACAGCGGCTGCAGACATTCTCAGAAAAGAAGGACTGAAAGCGGACTTTGTGCGTGAAAATCTTTTCTGTTCTGAAGCGGATGAACACGCGGCCGAAGCAGACGGAGGGCGCGAGCGTTCAATTTGTGGCAGCAAGGTGGCTTCGGGTGAGAATGCCTCCCGCCGTGGCGTACTGAAAATGCCCCTTGCCTCAGCGGAGGAGGGCAGGCGCTGCCTCTCCTGTGATCTGCTTTGTGAGATGTGTACGGAAGTCTGCCCGAACCGTGCCAATGTGGCTTTGCCTCTGGCCGGGATGAAAAACCTACGTCAGATTGTCCACATCGACCGCCTTTGCAATGAATGCGGCAACTGCAGCTTTTTCTGCCCTCACGAGGGTCGGCCTTACAGAGATAAATGGACTCTTTTCTCGACTGAGGAGGACTTTATGGCCTCAGATAACAGCGGCTGGCTGTCGCTGGGTGAGAATAAGTGGCTGCGCCGTGATGAGCAGGGATCAACTCAGAGCTGCATGACTGAGGATCTGCCGGAACGTGAACGCGGACTGCTGGCGGCTTTAGACCGCTGCGGCATGCTGACTTTAGCACGGGAGGAAAATTATGCTGCTGATTAACTGTACGCTGGTGACCAATGACGTGGCACAGCCCGTTATTGCTGACGGTGCTCTGCTCTATCGCAATCAGCTTATTGAGGATTTGGGTCCGGCGAAGGACTTGCTTGCCCGCTATCCTGATGAAGAGAAACGCGATCTTGGCGGAAAATGGCTGATGCCTGGGATGATCAATGCTCATACCCACATTTACAGTGCCTATGCACGTGGCATGGCGGTCTCCAATCCGACGCGAAATTTCTTCGAAATTCTGGAAAATATCTGGTGGGCTCTCGACCGCAAACTAGCGCTTGAGGATGCCCGTCTGAACGCGCTGACGACGATGAAAGAGTCTATACGCAACGGTGTAACCACGATTTTTGACCACCATTCGTCGCCTCATTCAGCCCGCGGTTCGCTTTTTGCCCTGGCGGATGCGGGACGTGAAATTGGCATCCGCGGCAGCTATTGCTACGAGGTTTCAGATCGCGATGGAGATGAGATTCGTCATGAAGAGATTGCTGAGAATGTCGACTTCATCCGTGATTGCCAGAGCAAAAAAGACGATATGACTCATGGCCTTTTCGGGATGCACGCCTCTTTTACTCTCTCTGATCAAAGCATGGAAGAAATTAAGTCGGCCATGGCAGGTATCGAAGAAGGCTATCACATTCATGTCAGCGAAGGCATAGAGGATCAGTACGATTCCCTGCACAAATACGGCAAGCGTGTGCTTCAGCGTCTCTTTGACTGGGATATTCTGGGACCGCGAAGTCTGGCCATACACTGCATCCATGCCAATGGTCTGGAAATGGATATTCTCCGTGAGACGGATACTTCGGTGGTGCACAACCCCATGTCTAACATGGGCAATGCCTGCGGAACCTCGCCGGTGGTCGAGATGCTGCGCCGCGGCCTGCGGGTTGGTCTGGGCACAGATGCCTACACAAACTGTATGTTTGAATCCATGAAGGTGGCCAAAATTCTGCAGAGCCATTCCCTTGTTGATCCAACGGTAGGCTTCTCTCAGGCTCTTGCCCTGCAATTTGAAGGGAACCCGGCCATCTGTGCAAAGTTTTTTGATCATCCTCTGGGTGTGCTCAAAAAGGGTGCCTATGCCGACCTGATTACGGTCGACTATCATCCGTACACACCGCTCACAGAGCAGAACTGGGGTGGCCATGTGCTCTTCGGTCTGAATGGCGGCCTGGTTCAGGATGTCATCATCAACGGTAAAGAAGTGATGCGGCAGCGTGAGTTGCTGACCATTGATGAGGAAAAATTGGATGCGGAGAGCAGGCAGCGCGCGGCTCAGATCTGGCCGCAGATGTAAGTTGTTCAGAGTCTGAAATCAGCAAGATGAGGGGACGGCGGAGCTTTCAAGAGACGCTGGACGAACCCTTCTGACTTAAAATATTGCTGATTTCAGGCTTTTGCATTTCCGGGAGCCTGTCCGGAGAAAGGAGAACAGTATGTTACTCAAAAATGGCCACATCATTCGTCCTGGCGCTTCGTTTACAGGAGATCTGCGCATACGGGGAGAGAAGATCGTTGAACTTGGACAGCTTCAGCCCGAAGCGGGAGAAGAAGTTCTCGACTGCAGCGGCATGATACTACTGCCGGGTGGCATTGAGACACACACCCATCTGCAGCTTGAATCCATGGGCACCGTGACAGCGGATGATTTTGCCAGCGGGACCAAAGCCGCTCTGGCCGGAGGGACGTGTACTGTCCTTGATTTTGCCACTCAGTTTCACGGTGAAAGTCTCAAAGAAGGTACGGAGCATTGGAACCGTAAGATTAAGGACAGCCTCTTTTGCGATGTCGGCTATCACATGGCGATGACGGAGTGGAATGATGATCTGCGCAGGGAGATGGCCTGGGCGGTGGACTATGGCATGCCTTCTTTCAAGCTCTATATGGCTTATAAAAACAACATGATGGTCCGCGATGACGAGATTTACGAAGCCCTGGAAGAAAGTAAACGCCTCTCTGCGGTGATCGGCTTTCACTGTGAGAATGGCGATCTTGTGGACAAAGTGGTGCGTCAGCTGAAAGAGCAGGGGAAGCTCAGTCCATACTGGCACGCAAAGAGCAGACCGGCAGAATTTGAAGCTGAGGCGATACGACGTCTGGAGACGATTGCGCTGCAACTGAATGCTCCGCATTACGTGGTTCATCTTTCGACAAAAGAAGGACTTAAGGAGATTCGTCGCGCCCGCCGTAAGGGCAGTCCGGTGGTGGCGGAGACCTGTCCGCAGTATCTGCTTCTCGATGAATCCCGTTATGGCGGACCTGAGGATGACAACTTTGAAGCGGCCAAGTACATCATGAGTCCGCCGCTGCGTGCCAAAAAGAATCAGAAACCCCTTTGGAAAGGGCTTGCCAGGGGTGACATTCAGTTTGTTGGCACAGATCATTGCTCCTTCCGCATGAAAGATCAGAAAACGATGGGCCGTGATGACTTCAGCAAAATTCCCAACGGTGCGCCGGGCATAGAATTGCGCATGCTGCTGCTCTACACCTACGGGGTGCTGTCTGAACGCCTCAGCCTCGAGCGCTATGCTCAGGTCACAGCCGAAAATGCCGCCCGTTACTTTGGACTTTACCCCCAGAAAGGCATCCTGGCTGAAGGCTCTGACGCAGATGTTCTGGTTCTGGATCCTGCCCCTTATAGCAGGGTTCGCAGTGAAGATTTGCTGGAGAAGGCCGATTATACCCCCTACGAAGGTTTTGAAATCCGCGGCCGCTTCCGCCAGGTTTTCCTGCGCGGTCAAAAGCTCGTGGAAAATGGACAGGTCATTGACGCTCAGCCCCATGGAAAGTGGTTAGCGGGTCATTGTCCGGATACCAACATTCGCTGAGCGCTTTTTCCGTTAGACAGGGATTTCCTGCATTGACGCGGAACGTTCATATGAAAGGTCAAATTGAAATGAAACAGGAACTCTTTTTTGGCAACTGGCTATCTGCAGCTACGGATGAAAAACTCGAAATCCATGAGCAGAGCTGGCTGCTTGCCGAGGACGGGAAAATCAAGAGTCTGGGGAAGGAAAAACCTCAGGTGGCGGAGTCGGTTCGCGTGCACAATTTTGGGGACAAACTGCTCATTCCGCCCTTTTCAGACCTCCATCTTCATGCTGTCCAGGCCATGAACTGTGGCCTTGGCCTTGATCTGACGCTGCTCGACTGGCTCAAGACTTACACCTATCCGGAAGAGAGCCGTTTTGCTGACCCGGCTTATGCCGAGGCGGTTTTCCGCCGTGTGATCCATGAGCTATGGAAATTTGGCAGCCTTAATTCGATTATCTTTTCCAGTCTGCATAAAGAGGCGACGCTCCTCCTCATGAAGCTCTTGCAGGAGGCTGGGCTGCGCGCCTATGTTGGCAAGGTGAATATGGATCGCCTCAGCCCGGATTATCTCCATGAAAGTGCGGAAGAGTCGCTCGCGGCGACGAGGGAATGGCTCGAAGAATCCAGGGCCTATGGAGCGCTCGTCAAACCCATCATCACGCCGCGCTTTGCACCTTCCTGTACGGATCAGCTGCTGGAAGGGCTGGGACTTATTGTGGAAGACTACGACCTCCCCCTGCAAAGTCATCTCAACGAGACACCGGAAGAAGTCGCTCTGGTTCATGAACTCTTTCCCCGTGCTCAGAATTATCTTGAAGTTTATGAGCACTTCGGCCTCCTGCCGTGCGGAAAAACAGTGATGGCTCACTGCATTTATAACAGCAGGGAGGAAGAAGCCCTCCTGCTCGAGAAGCAGATCACGATCGCTCATTGCCCTTCTTCAAACATGAATATTGCGAGCGGCATTTCCCGTATTCGTGATTATATGAAAGAGGGCTTCCTTATCGGCCTGGGCAGTGATATCTCCGGCGGAGAAAGTCTTTCTATGCAGCAGGTCATCAAGGATGCGCTGAAGTCTTCTGCTCTGCTCTCGCGCAAACGGAAGCTCACGGTGCCGCCGCTCAGCCTCAATGAGATTTTTTATCTGGCCACCCGTGGCGGACGGGCCTTCTTCCCGGAGAGCGGGGGCTTTGAAGAGGGCCTGAGCTGCGATTTCCTGGTGATTGATGATGAGGTGGAAAAACTGCCTCGACAGTTCAGTCTGGAAGAGCGGCTGCATCGCTTCCTTTATTATGCTTCCCCGGAGGAGATCACGACTCGTGTGCTGGCTGCTGAAATTCTTCCGGAACCCCAACTGTGAGGGCAGGCTTGAAAGAGAGAAAAGGCATGAAAGAGATTTTTAGCAGCCTGAAAAAAGCCCTTGAGAAAGGTGAGACCACCTGCCTTGCCACCATTACAGCTGCCTCAGGAGCGATTCCGCGTGGTCAGGGGGCGCGCATGCTCATCGGTGCTTCCGGCCGCCTGAGCGGTACCGTAGGCGGTGGGGCTGTCGAATTTCATGCCATGGAACTGGCTCAGACAGCAATTGCCAAAGTTGAGCATGACCCGGAGCAGGGGATCTCGGACTTTGTTCATGAGTTTAAGCTCAAGCATAATCAAGTTGAAGATATCGGCATGGTTTGTGGTGGCGATGTCAAAATTCATTTTCAGATTTTGCGGCCATCTCCGCAGCTGACGGAACTTTGCGAACGTGTCCTGCGTTGCTTTGCGGAAGGTCAGGCCGCCTGGCTTCTGCAGGATTTCAGCCAGGTAGCGAAGTTTCCCCTGCTGCTCTGGCAGCCGGATCAGGGTCTGCCTGACGCAGCGTTCAATGCAGCAGAAAAGCAGACGCTGAATGATTTTCTCAACAGCCATCGTCCGGAAAAAGGCCTGCTGCACTTTGTCCAGCATGAGCTTTTTATTGAAGAACTTTTCCCGCTGTCTACGGTTTATGTGATGGGGGGAGGGCATGTCGCGCAGGCTTTGGTTCCGGCCCTTGCGGCGGTGCATTTCTCGGTGATGGTATTAGAGGATCGCGAGGAATTTCTTAGAAAGGAGCTTTTCCCGGAGGCCCGGGAGGTCCGCAAGGTGAATTTTTCCCGCATCCTGGATTTCATTGAGATCAAGCCGGAGGATTATGTCTGTATCATGACGCGCGGGCACCATTATGATGAAGAGCTCCTTCGCCAGATTCTGCAAACACCGGCTCGTTATATCGGCGTCATTGGCAGTATGAATAAGCGTCGCTATGTCGATGAACGTCTGCTCGCGAGCGGGGTGAATGTTCAGCAGCTGGCGCGCATCCATTCGCCCATCGGTTTACCCATCGGCGGCGAAACGCCTGCGGAAATAGCGGTCAGCATTACGGCTGAACTGATTTCCGAGCGCTGGAAACTTGGTGGCAAAGGCAGAAAAGAGGAATATTTTTTAAATTTAGAGGCTGAGGACTGATACCCTGAATGATCTGAGAAACCATTTGACAACCAGCATTCTGAGCCTGTCGGGTTACACTGACCTGCGGACGCGAACGCCTTGAATAAAAGGCCCTAACGACTTGGTTTAAGACTCTGGGGAGAAAAATTTTAGCTCAATGAATATTTTTCTAAGCGGTGACAGCGGCAGCGGCAAATCCACCCTTCTCCTGGATTTTTTATCTCAGAGCGATCTTGAGGCGGCAGGTTACACGACCGTGCATCTGCTCGATCAGGAAGGTCGGCGGGTGGCGCATCAGCTGAGAGATTTACGCCTGCTGATCCATGAATTGAGGCAGACCTCACGGAAAGACGAAGGCTTTGATGACTGGCTTTTTGCGCAGGCTTCAACGGATTCAGCAGACACAGCAGTCTCAGCAGATATTGATGCCCCATGTTTCTGCCGACTTAAAGAGGGGAGAATGGTATTTTTCCCCAGGCTTTTTGTCGAAAAAAGTCTGGCGCTTCTGAGTAAATATCCTGGGCCAGATCTCCTTGTTCTGGATGAAGTCGGCGGGCCGGAACTCCTTGAAGACGATTTTTATGCTAAGCTGCTTGACATGCTGGACAGTCGGCAGGCACTTCTGATCGTCTGGAAAAATGCTGCGGGTCTGGCCCATATGAAGCTGGAGAACTCTCTGTATGAGGCTCTTCTTGAAAGGCGCTCCCGTCTCCTGGACAGAGCCGATCAGCTTCTGATCTGTGAAAAAAATGAGGAAAAGCGTCGCCAGCTTATGGCGACCCTGAAAAATGATTTTAAGCGAGACAAATCCTTTGACAAAGAATCATCGTGACGATAAAGAAGAACTTAAAGGACGAACGGTACGCACTGATGAAAAGCAGAAAAAACTTTTGCTTGGGCTTTTGCTGCTTGTCCTTCTGGCTGTTGTTCTTCTTTCGTTTTCGCTGGGACGCTATCCCGTGCCAATCAAGGTAGTGCTGCAGGCTGTTGGTCATCAGATTTTTCCTCATACTGTCGTGAGCTGGGAGCCGCAGGTTGAAATCGCTCTTTTTCATATACGCCTTCCACGCATTCTTATGGGAATTCTTGTGGGAGCTGGTCTCTCGCTTTCCGGGGCCAGTTTTCAGGCGCTATTTCGCAACCCCCTGGTTTCTCCGGATGTTCTCGGGGCTTCGGGAGGGGCGGCTTTTGGAGCAGCCCTGGCGATTTTGCTCGGCATGGGCACGGCGATGATTACCCTGACCTCCTTTGCTTTCGGCCTTCTGTCTTTGCTGTTGGTTTTCCTGATTAGCCGTAGAATCCGCATGGATGCCATACTAAGTCTGATTCTCTGTGGCATCGTGGTCGGCTCTCTGTTTACGGCTGCGCTTTCCTATCTTAAATTGATCGCGGATCCAAGTTCTGAACTTCCGGCCATTACCTACTGGCTCATGGGTTCTCTGGCTTCGGCCAGATTTCAGGACCTTGCCTTTGCAGCGCCGCCGATCCTTCTGGGCAGCTTGCTTATCTGGAGTCTGCGCTGGCCCCTGAATCTCTTTACTCTGGGCGAAGAACAGGCCCTGAGCATGGGGGTTCCCGTTAAGCTCCTGAGACTGCTCCTGCTGTTTGCTGCGACGCTGACGACCTCGGCAGCTGTTTCCGTCTGTGGCCTGATCGGCTGGATCGGACTGGTCATTCCTCATATCTCCCTTTTACTTTTTGGGGCGGATTATCGTCTGAGCCTCAGTGGGACGGCGCTGATAGGCGCCATTTTCACTCTTCTGGTGGACGATGCAGCCAGACTTATGGCCAGCAGCGAAGTGCCCATCGGTATTCTCACGGCTCTTCTGGGAGCACCCGTTTTTCTTAGTCTGCTGCTGCGAGAAGGCCGTCGTCTCTCATGATCGGAAAGGATAGCTCATATTTTGGCTCTTGAAATACAAAATCTCAGTTTTGCCTATGCGCTTAAACCGGTGTTCGAAGATCTGAACTTTCGGCTGGACTACGGACAAATCCACGCGCTTCTGGGGCGGAATGGGGCCGGAAAAAGCACCCTCTTCAAGCTTATCCTGGGCTTTCTCAAAGCTCAGGAGGGCACGATCCTTCTCGATGGAAAAAATCTGAGCGATTATAGTCCCCGCGAGCTGGCGCGGAAAATCGCCTTTATTCCTCAGAAGCAGAGCGGGCGTTTCCCTTACACTGTCTGGGAAATGGTGCTTATGGGGACAAATCCTCAGCTATCTCTTTTTGCTCAGCCCGGCCATAAAGAAAAGCAGCAGGCCGAAAAGGCTTTGCGTTCTTTGGGCCTGGAAAGCTTTCGTCTGCGACGTTATGATCTCCTTTCCGGAGGAGAACAGCAGCTTGTGCTTATCGCCAGAGCACTGGCCCAGCAGAGCCGTATCCTCATCCTGGATGAACCGACCTCCGAACTTGATCTGGGACGGCGTGTTGAAGTCATGCAGCGCTTGAAAATGCTGGCCTCTGAGGGTTATATGGTGGTTCTTTCCACCCACAATCCGCAGCAGGTTCTGAGCTATGCCGATCATGTCCTTATCCTCAATGCCGGAACGCTGGATGGCGATGGAGCGCCTGAATCCATACTGACGGCAGCAAAACTCAGTGAGTTGTACAGCATTCCGGTTCGCCTGATTCATGGTGAGCAGGGGGAAACCGCCCTTATCACGGATCGGGTTTAGAGCGTGGATCGCCTGAAATCTGCTATACTTATGCGACAGCTTTTGGCGGAAGGTTCTGCAGTTTTTCAGCTCCTTTCGCGGAAGCTCAGGACAGACGGCGTGCTGCCGGGAAGGAGAGCCTAAGATGAACTTAACGGCCCCCAGGGGAACTCAGGATATTTTGCCTCCGTGGACGACGGCCTGGCAGTGGCTGGAGCGAAAGTTTCAGGAGAGCTGTGAACTCTATCAGTATCAGGAAATCCGCATTCCGACTTTTGAGCATACGGAACTTTTTCAGCGTGGTGTGGGAGCCAGCACGGATGTCGTTCAAAAGGAAATGTATACTTTTGAGGATAAAGCCGGACGTTCCCTGACCCTGCGCCCGGAGGGAACGGCTGGAACGGTGCGCAGCTACATCGAAAACGGCCTGTCTTCGCAACCTTCTCCGGTTAAACTCTATTATCAGCTGACGGCTTTCCGCTATGAAAAAATGCAAAAAGGCCGCTATCGTGAGTTCCATCAAATGGGCTGCGAGTGCATCGGTTCGGCTGAGGCCACGGCAGATGCTGAGCTGATTTCTCTTTTAAGTCATTATTTTAAGGCTCTTGGACTCAGTGAAATTCAATTGAAACTGAACAGTATAGGCTGTCCCAAATGCCGTCCGATCTTTCGTCAGAAGCTGATGGATTACCTCCGTCCGCATCTGGCTGAACTTTGTGAGGACTGCAAACAACGTTTTGACCAGAATCCCATGCGTATCCTGGACTGCAAACAGGCGCGCTGTGCAGAGATTGCCGAAGAAGCGCCGGCTCCTCTGGATTATCTCTGTGACGATTGCCGTGAGCACTGGGAAAGTTTGAAGGCCTTGCTTGAGGCTGCCAACATTCCTTACCAGGTCGACAGGCGCATCGTCCGCGGCCTGGACTATTATACGCGAACGGTCTTTGAATATGTTTCCTCCCATGTGGGCACGCAGGGAACCATCTGCGGCGGAGGCCGCTATGATGGGCTAGTTGAAGAAGTTGGAGGTCAGCCCACCCCCGCGGTAGGATTTGCCATGGGAGTGGAGCGTCTGCTCCTGGAGGCAGAAGGACAGAAGATCGAGCTGCCGCAGCCTGCCGTACCGCAGATCTTTGTGGCAGCTTTCCCGGAGACGCAGCAGCAGGCCTTTATGCTTTGCGCACAACTGCGTGCGGAAGGACTTCGGGCGGCACTGGATATCTGCGGGCGCAGCATGAAAGCTCAGCTTAAATATGCCAATCGCATGCGGGCAGACTATCTCCTGCTTTTAGGTGCAGATGAGCTGGCAAAGAACTGTGCTAAAATCAAAAAAATGAGCGATGGGAGCGAAGTGCAAGTCCATCTGGATGAGCTTGCCAGCGTTCTCAGAAGTCTTGAAGCTTAAGGCCAGCGTTGGTGGAGGATAAAGATATGGCAGAGAGTTTAGGCACGTGGAAGCGCAGCCAGAGGGTTGCGGAAATCAGTGAGTCGGATATCGGCAAAGAGCTGTGTCTCATGGGCTGGTGCCATCGTCGCAGAGATTTGGGCAAGTTGATTTTCCTTACCCTCAGAGATCGTTCAGGCGAGCTGCAGCTTATCGTCGACGAAGACAGCGAAGAAGCCCTTTTTCAGAAGGCCCAGCAGGTGCGTTCTGAATTTGTCCTTGCGGTCAAAGGAGAACTTCGCCTGCGCAAGGATCCCAACCCGGAAATGGAAACGGGACGCTTTGAATTGCTGCTCAGAGAAATCAAAATTTTAGCAGAAGCAAAAACCCCGCCCTTTTATATTGAAGATGGTATTGACGCCCGTGAATCCCTGCGCCTTGAATATCGCTATCTTGATCTGCGTCGGCCGGAAATGCAGAAAAAGCTCATGCTGAGGCATCAGATCAATTTCTTTACGCGCGAGTGGTTCAATCGTGAGGGCTTTCTCGATATCGAAACGCCGGTACTTGTGAAGAGTACGCCGGAAGGCGCCCGTGACTACCTGGTTCCATCGCGCATATTCCCGGGAAAATTCTTTGCTCTGCCGCAATCTCCGCAGCTTTACAAACAGCTTCTGATGTGTTCTGGCTTTGATCGTTATATGCAGATTGCCCGCTGCTTCCGGGATGAGGATCTGCGTGCCGACCGCCAGCCGGATTTTACGCAGATTGACCTTGAAATGTCCTTTGTCGATGAAGACGATGTCATGAATCTCGTCGAACGTTATATTAAAGATCTCTTCAAAGCCATTCTTGGAGTGGAGATCAAAGATCCGCTGCCTCGCCTTGAGTGGGAAGAGGGCATGGAACGTTTTGGTTCGGATAAACCGGACACACGCTTTGCCATGGAGCTCAAGGATTTTTCGGCGGTGGCTGGAAAAACGGAATTTAAGGTTTTCCAGGACTGCCTCGCCTCCGGGGGAAGCGTCCGCGGTTTTGCTGTGCCTTCCGGCGCAGATATGAAGCGCCGTCGCATTGACGAACTCACGGAATTTGCCAAAGATGCAGGGGCGAAGGGTCTTATCTGGATGAGCGTGGAAGACCAGCCGCGCGGTTCAGCAGCCAAATATCTCAGCACTGACTTTGTAAACGAAGCGGCTGCGCTGGCCGGAGCTTCAAAAGGTGACCTGCTTTTCTTTGTGGCTGACGAGAAATACAAGGCTCTGAACATTCTTGGCAGATTAAGACTGGAAGTGGCGAGAAGTCGAGGGCTTATTCCCGAAGACAAATGGGCTCTGCTCTGGGTGACTCACTTCCCCATGTTTGAATACAGTGAGGAAGAGCAGCGCCTGGTCGCTGAACACCATCCTTTTACCTCTCCGCTTGACGAAGATCTGGATCGCCTCATGACGGAGCCGACCAAGGTTCACGCAAAGGCATACGATATCGTACTTAACGGTAATGAACTGGGTGGCGGAAGTATCCGTATTCACGATCAGGAGCTGCAGAAAAATATCTTTAAACTGATTGGCCTCAGTCAGGAAGAAGCCGAGGAGCGTTTTGGCTTCCTGCTCAAGGCTTTTGAGTACGGCGTGCCCCCGCACGGTGGACTGGCGTTCGGCCTCGATCGGGTCTGCATGCTGCTCTCCAAATCTGAGAGTATTCGAGATGTGATTGCTTTCCCGAAGGTTCAGAATTCTTCCTGCCTCATGACAGGCTGCCCTGATTATGTGGATCATAAGCAACTTGATGAGCTGGGTATAGAGCTTTCTCCCACAACACGTTCGGCTATTGAGGCTCAGCACAAAAGCTCTGAGGATGGCGCTGAGCATGAATAAAGAACGCTTCAGAAATCAAAGCGAAGAGCCAGGAAAGGCCTGTTCAGAGCTTCAGGACGTAGAGGAAAATTTGGAAATGCGGGCGGTCCCTGAGGATGATGGGGCTGAAGCTGAAATGAACGCGGTAAGCCAGACCTCTGACACTTTAGAACGCTCCGGAAACACTGTCCCTGACAAAGTTCAGGCCCTGGCAGAAGGCCCGGCAGAGGCGGCCTCTGATTTGGCCGAAGCAGCCAGGGAAACGGCCGCGCAGCCGGACAAGCTCAGGGGGTTTCTCAATAACGTGCTGCTTTTTGTCCTTGTTCTGGTTCTAGGCCTGCTCTTTACCAATTTTGTGCTGCAGCGCAATACGGTTCAGGGCAGCTCCATGGTTCCTACACTGACCAATGGCGATGAACTCTTTGTTGAAAAGGTCAGTCGTTACTTTGGCGATATCCGGCGGGGAGATATCATCACGATTGACACGAAGGGGCTGGATTTGTCTGATCCCACGCGTGTGATTAAGCGGGTGATTGCTCTGCCTGGTGAAACTCTGGAAATTCGCGAGGGACGTGTCTTTGTGAATGGTGCAGAACTGGAGGAAGCTTATCTGCCAGATGGGACGGTTACCGAAGTTCACAATCCTCAATTTGCCAAAGTCACGCTGGGCGAGAATGAGTTCTTCTGCATGGGGGATAACCGTATGGGCAGCAAGGATTGCCGAAATTTCGGGCCTGCGCCCCTGAAAAATGTTCTCGGCAAAGTTCTTGTACGTTTTTATCCCTTCGACCGCATGGGCCGACCCTGAAAGGAAAGTCTTTGAACGCGAAAGATCATGAAAGAATAAGCCATGTGCGCAATTTCTGTATCATTGCGCACATTGACCATGGCAAGTCCACGCTCGCCGACCGCCTGATCGAAAGCTGCGGCGCGGTGAGTCAGCGCGAAATGAAGGAGCAGATCCTTGATAACATGGATCTGGAGCGTGAACGTGGCATTACGATCAAGGCCCAGGCGGTACGCCTGCAGTACCGTGCCGATAATGGAGAGGATTATACTCTCAATCTCATTGACACTCCGGGTCATGTGGACTTTAACTACGAGGTCAGCCGCAGCCTGGCTGCCTGTGATGGAGCGCTTCTGGTGGTTGATGCTTCACAGGGTATAGAAGCTCAGACCCTGGCCAACGCCTATCTGGCCATTGATGCTGATCTTGAAGTGCTCCCCGTTATCAATAAGATTGATTTACCTTCTGCCGACCCTGAGGCCGTGCGCAAGGAGATTGAAGAGACGATCGGTCTGGATGCTGAAAAGGCCCCTGCTATCTCAGCAAAGAATAATATCAATATTCACGCGGTCCTGGAGGGAATTGTCCATGAGCTACCGCCTCCCAGGGAAGGTGATACAGAAAAAGCACTGAAAGCCCTTGTTTTCGACTCTGAATACGATGCCTATCGCGGCGTCATCATTCATGTCATGCTCCAGGAAGGCACGCTCATAAAAGACGATCAAATCCTTTTGATGCACAGTGGAGCGGTCTTTGATGTCGTGGAGATCGGTTATTTTGAACCCGGCTATTTTCGTCCTACGGATCAGCTGCTTGCCGGAGAGGTGGGTTATATTTCCGCCGCCATCAAGAACGTCCAGGACACCCGCGTGGGGGATACCGTGACGCTCGCTCAAAGGCCCTGCAACGAAGCTCTGCCTGGATACAAACCGGTTCGTCAGATGGTTTTCTGTGGGATCTATCCCGTCGACGGGGCCGATTATGGGGCTTTGAAAGATGCTCTGGAAAAACTGCAGCTGAACGATGCTGCGCTCTCCTTTGAACCGGAGACTTCCGTTGCTCTCGGCTTTGGCTTCCGCTGCGGCTTCCTTGGCCTTCTGCATTACGAAATTATTCAGGAACGCCTGGAGCGTGAGTTCCAGCTGAGCCTCATCGCCACAGCGCCCTCGGTGGAATACCATATCCTGGGCGTAGACGGAAAAATGACGGTGCTGGACAATCCAACCAACCTGCCTCCAGTCGAAAAAATCGAAGAAATGGAAGAACCGATTGTCAGGGCCACCATCATGACGCCGAAAGAATATGTCGGAAATATCATGGAACTTGCTCAGGAGAGGCGAGGGGTCTTTAAAGACATGCAGTATCTCGATGAAAGGCGTGTGGAGCTGCACTACGACCTGCCCCTGAATGAGATCATCTATGACTTTTTTGATGCCCTCAAATCGCGTTCTCGAGGCTATGCGTCTCTGGATTATGAGCTGAGCCATTACGCCGCATCGGACCTTGTCAAGCTGGATTTTATGCTGAACGGGGATATTGTCGATGCGCTGACCTTTATCGTCCACCGGGAAAAAGCCTATGCACGTGCCCGTAAGATCTGTGAAAAATTAAAAGATAACATTCCCAGACAGCAGTTTGAAGTTCCTGTTCAGGCTTGTATTGGCGGAAAAATCATTGCCCGTGAAACGATCAGGGCTTATCGCAAAGATGTCCTGGCCAAGTGTTATGGCGGCGATATTTCGCGCAAAAAGAAGCTTCTTGAGAAACAGAAGGAAGGCAAGAAGCGCATGCGCAATATCGGCAGTGTCGAAGTTCCTCAGGAGGCCTTCCTGAGTGTGCTCAAGCTGGATGAGTAAGCGCCTTTGTCTGAGAAAATTTTTTGCAAATTAAGCCGTTTTTAGTTAAGATAATACAGATCATGCCGATGCGGACGTGGTGGAATTGGCAGACACGCCGGATTTAGGTTCCGGTGCTGAAAGGCATGCAGGTTCAAGTCCTGTCGTCCGCACCAGATATTTCAGAAAAGGCCATTTTAATGGCCGACTGTGGGTGGAGCGTGAAAAAAATCTGTGACGTTTTAAGAGAATCCATGCTCTTCGGCAGTCTGGATCAGGAATTCTACCGGGCTTATTGCTCGCAGTCTGAACTTACACTTTTCTGGAAGGGCGACATCATTGCCCAGGAAGGGGATCTTTGTCCCGGAGTTATCATTCTCATTGAGGGTCAGGCTTCCATACAGAAAACTTCACCGAACGGGGACTACTCTACCCTTGCTCTGCTTCAGGCCGGAGCGAGTTTTGGCGACGATCTGCTCTTCGGTAAAAAGCGGCATTATCAAGTGAGTCTGGAAGCGGCGAGTAATGGCAAATATCTGCTCTTCAGGAGAGAGCAACTCTTTAATATGATCCGTCAGTCCCCCCAGCTTCTGAGCAATTTTCTCAACACTTTATCGGATAAGGTTCAGCAACAGGAACGCCGGATTAACCTGCTCTCTCAGCGCAGCCTCAGACTTAAAATTTCCGCTTATCTGATGGGTCTGCTCAAGGATCAGCTTGATGAAAGCGGACGTACACTGAAGGAGGAGCTGAAGATCGTTTCGACACCGGCAGTAGAATTTCCGATCAGTAAGGAGATGGTGGCGCGCTTGCTGGCTATGCCCCGCCCCTCGCTCTCACGCGAGCTGATCAGTATGGAAAAAGACGGGCTGATTCGGGTTTCCGGCCGTGTGATCTGGCTCAGAGATCTGAAGCAGCTTTCTGCCGGAGAATATACAATTATCTAAAGTCACTGTCCCAGACAGCGAAAAAGGAGGACAAGATGTCAGTCAAATCGGATATCGAAATTGCCCAGGCGGCAAAAATCAAACCCATCGGTGAAATTGCCAAAACGGCGGGAATCCCTGAAGAGGCGCTCGAACTTTACGGCCCCTATAAGGCGAAAATCAAGCTGGAAGCGTTGAAAGGAAAGGAAGAGGGGAAATTGATCCTGACGACGGCGATTAACCCGACTCCTGCAGGTGAGGGTAAGACCACGACAACCATTGGCCTGGCAGACGGCCTTCGCGTCATCGGCAAAAACAGCGCTGTGGCTATTCGTGAGCCATCTCTGGGCCCGGTTTTTGGTGTCAAGGGCGGAGCGGCAGGCGGCGGTTATGCCCAGGTTATCCCGATGGAAGATCTCAATCTGCATTTTACGGGAGACTTTCATGCTATCGGCGCGGCCAACAATCTGCTTGCCGCCATGCTGGATAATCACATTCAGCAGGGCAATAGTCTGCGCATTGATGTCCGCAATATCATCTGGCACCGCTGTGTCGACATGAATGACCGTGTCCTGCGCAATATCGTCATCGGACTCGGCAAACGCGGCGATGGCGTGCCTCGTGAAGATCACTATGACATTACCGTAGCTTCTGAGGTTATGGCAGCATTCTGCCTCGCCACCTCCATTACTGACCTTAAAGAGCGCCTTGGCCGTATGATTGTGGCTTACGACCTTGACAAAAAACCAGTTACGGCGCATGACCTGAAAGCGGAAGGGGCCATGGCGGCTCTGCTGAAAGATGCGCTCAAACCCAATCTGGTTCAGACCCTTGAAGGAACGCCGGCCTTTGTTCATGGCGGTCCCTTTGCCAATATTGCCCATGGCTGCAACAGTATTCTCGCCACGAAGATGGCTCTGGCTCATGCCGATTATGTCGTCACGGAAGGCGGCTTCGGTGCAGACCTTGGCGCAGAAAAGTTTATTGATATTAAATGCCGTGCGGCAGGTCTTAAACCTTCGGCGGTTGTGATTGTGGCAACGGTTCGTGCACTTAAACATCACGGTGGATGTCCGAAAGATGGCCTCAATGAAGAGAACCTTGACGCCCTGAAAAACGGCATGCCTAACCTCTTGCAGCACATTGAAAACATGAAGAATGTCTTCCATGCGAATTGTGTGGTGGCCATCAACCGTTTTCCCACGGACAGTGAGGCAGAACTTGAGATGGTGCGTGAACTTTGTGCTGATTACGGTGCGGATGTCGTGCTCTCCGAAGTCTGGGCTAAAGGCGGTCAGGGCGGTGTTGAACTGGCGAAGAAGGTTGTGGAGCTCTGCGACAAAGAAAATAAAGTGGAATTTGCCTACGACTGTCAGGCCGGTATTGCGGAGAAAATCGAAACGATTGCCAAACGCATTTACCATGCCGATGGGGTTGAGTTCCTGCCCTCTGTGAAGAAACAGATCAAACAGGCTGAAGAACTTGGCTTTGCTCAACTGCCGATCTGCATGGCCAAAACGCAATATTCTTTCAGTGATGATCCGCTGCTGACCGGTGCACCCAAAGACTTCACCGTGACCGTACGTGACCTTCGTATTTCCGCAGGCGCCGGCTTCCTCGTGGCTCTGACTGGTGACATTATGACGATGCCGGGCCTGCCCAAGACTCCTTCTGCAGAAAAAATCGACGTCGATGAAAACGGCGTCATCAGCGGCCTTTTCTAAGACCACGGAACTTTTCGGATTTCCGGCTGCGGGCTGCACAGGATTGCTGCCGCAGTCCCGCAGCCTGAGATATCCTGTCATAAAGCTGTAAGCATTTTTTAAGAACCCTGACCCATGCCCGGGCAGTGAGAATTGTATAATCTTGAAAGGGTGGAATGTTATGGATGAGATCAAAAGGTGCATGAACGAGGCAGCCACATTTCTGGATCGCGATGCCGGGGTCTGTGATGAAATGGGCAGGGTGCTTGCGACCACACGTCCTATACTTGAACTGAATGAAATGCAGGCAGCTCTTAAGGCGCCTGCTTCAGATCAAGTCTGGACCGGCGATGGCCGCAGCTTCTGTCGGCTGGATCCGGATATTCCCAATAGCGGCATTGTTTTTGTCAGTGGCACAGATCGGGCGGCACAGGATGTCCTCGGGCTTTTGGTGCGCTGGATAAGATCGACCAAACTGGAGCGCAATACCCGTCTGGAACGGCAGAATTTTCTCAAAAACGTTCTTCTTGAAAATGAACTTCCCGGCGATATTCCCCTTAAGGCAAGAGAATTTAAAGTTTCCTATGCTCTGCCGCGCAGAGCTCTTTTGATACGTTTCAATGAGGCTTGTGATCCCGAAACTCTTAAAACCGTTCAGAATCTGATCGGCGAAGGGGAAGATGAGATTTTTACCGTTGATGAACACAATATGGTCGTGCTGCTCGTCTGCAGTGAAGAGGGGGAGCGCGGAGATAAAATCAGCGAAGAACTCCTGTCGACATTTACTGAGAGTGGACGAAAAATCCATATCGGCGTGGGCCTTCTTGCTGAAAATCTCAAGGATACTGCCAAGTCCTACCGCGAAGCCTCCCTGGCGCTCACGGTCGGAAGCATTTTTTATGAAGATACGAAAGTTATGTGGTATAACCGCCTTGGTTTGGGTCGCCTGATTTATCAGCTTCCCCCGACGCTCTGCCGCATGTTCCTTTCTGAGGTATTTGCTGCCGAAACATATGAAATGCTGGATCCTGAGACCCTTCTTACCATTGAAAAATTCTTTGAAAATAACCTCAATGGATCGGAAACCTCAAGGCAGCTTTTTGTACACCGCAACACCCTGGTTTACAGACTGGATAAGGTTCAGAAGATCACCGGCCTTGATCTGCGCAGTTTCGATGATGCCGTTCTTTTCAAACTGGCTTCCATGGTGCGGCGCTACCTTGAATCGTTGAATCAGGCGGGGGAAACCAAAAGTCCGGAAAAACGCTGGTAATTGGTGGTCTGCCGTTTGTAGAAAGGCTTTATTTTGATTGAATTCAGAAATGTAGGCAAAGACTACAATCGGCAGATTCATGCTTTGCATCACATCAATTTCTCCATTGATGCAGGGGAGTTCGTCTTCCTTATTGGAGAAAGTGGCGCCGGTAAATCGACGGTCATCAAATTGCTCACCTGCCAGGAAAGCCCGACCTACGGGACGGTTGTGCTGGACAATTTTGACATCAGCCGTATGAAGAGAAAGCTGACGCCTTTTTTGCGCCGAAAAATTGGCATGATTTTTCAGGACTTCCGTCTTATTGAGAGTAAGACCGTTTATGAAAATGTCGCTTTTGCCATGGAAATCGTCGGCGCGCCTCAACATCTGATCGAGCGCCGGGTGCCCATTGTGCTCAGTCTTGTCGGACTGCGTGGCAAGTCTGAGGCCTATCCTCAGGAACTCTCCGGCGGCGAAGCTCAGCGAGTGGGTATTGCCCGCGCCATGGTTAATAATCCACGTCTTATTCTGGCTGATGAACCAACAGGAAATCTGGATCAGGCCAATGGCGAAGCCATCATGGCTCTGCTTGACGAAATTAACCGTGCTGGAACGACCGTCATTGCCTGCACTCATGATGTGGCCATGGTTGAACGCATGAATAAGCGCGTCATCGAGCTTAAAGAAGGTCGCATTATCCGTGATGAGTTCCCAGTCTCAGATCAGGCTTTTGATGGCTTTGCCTGCTTTTATTCACCTGAAGGAAGGGATGAATCCCTGAAACAGTTTGTTTCGGAAGAAGATAATTTCAACAGCCGCTTTGAACATGAAGAACGATATTATGCGGCTGGAGAAGTTTTACAGCGCCGGGGTGTCGGTTCCCACACGGCTCCGCCGCTCATTCAGCTTGCGGAAAAACGGCTTCGCACTGACTTTGGCAGCCGTCTGGATAAAGCCAACGAAGTTCATGTCCAGCCAAAAAATATGACACGAATCAAGCCTTCACTCGGTGACCCTATGGATCAAGATGAAAGCGCGCGCATTCGCCGAAAAATGTTGATGGACAGCCGCCGCAGACGCGAACGTAAGGAAGGTCAGGCAGCTCATGGGCAATAAGGGTTTACGCTTTGCTTTCAGGGATGGTTTTAAGAATGTTGTTCGTCATCCCCTGATTCTTCTGGCTTCCATCTCCACGATGGTGCTCATGTTAATTTTGCTTGGCGCCTTTATGCTTTTTTCACTTAATTCAGCTCATCTCCTGAAGCAAGCCGGTGAAAGACCTCCGGTTGAAATTCAATTTGAGGTCGGAGCGGATGAAAATCTTGTTCGGACACTGGATCAAAAGCTTTCTGAAAATGCTTTGATTGTCGAACATAAACTGATGAGCCCGGCCGAAAACATGGAGTTTTTTAAAGAGAGAATGGGCAAGGACGAATTTTTTGATGACTTTGATTACAGGGCACATATCCCCTGGACCATTCTCCTGCGCCTCAGTGATCCTGCACTCGGGGCGAGTTTCAAGGACGAGATCATGAAGTACCCTGGGGTCTACGATGTCATGATGGAGACCTCGCTGATGAATCTTCTTCAGGATGCCAACCAGAAAGTCAGCATCATCAGTGCTGTGCTCTTTCCTTTTTTCTGTCTGATTACGGTTCTGATTATGTCCAACATGGTGCGAATGATTGCTCTGGCCAGGGCAACGGAGATCAGCATTATGAAAACGATGGGTGCAACCGACAGGTACATTCGCATTCCCTTTATCGTGGAGGGCCTCTTCGTTGCTCTCGTATCTACATTTATGACCCTGCTGATTCTCTTTCTTGGGTATCAGGCTCTGACGGGAAGAATGCAGGGAGGAGCCGGTGCGCTGCACTTTTTGCCGCTCTCACGCTTGCTCCTTCCCTTGACGCTCATCCTCCTGCTGGTCTCGGTCATTGTGGCGACTTTAACCTTTGTCTTATCTGTCCGCCGCTACGTGCAGGTCTGATTGACCTTCTTCCGATGCTGAGCTTGTCCCGGTGACTGCACTTATTTTCGATATTTACTCCTGACTTTTGTGAAAACTCATGTACAGACTAAAGAATTCTATGAATAAAAAGCTTTCTCTAAAACCGCGGCTCTGTTTCCGGCGTGCCCTTTGCTCGCTGCTCCTTGGAGGCTGCCTGCTTCTGGCCTGGCCGCTTCATCTGGCCGTCAGGGCGCAAACCGATCTTCCTCCAGCAAAATCAGAAACTGCGGATGAACTGGCTGCCTTGCAACAGGAACAGGAACTTCTCAGCCAACAGCTGGAAAAAGCTCAAAAAGAGCTTTCGGCCTTCCAGAGTCAGAAAGACCTCAGGGATTCTAATCTTTCCTGGCTTTTGGAGCGCGATGCTGAGCAAAGGGCGAAATATAAAACCCAGTTGATGCAGGTTGCCGGTATCACAAAAATAAAAAAATCTCTGGATAAAAGCCTGGAAGTTGCGATCCGCAAGTATGATGAGCGCAAGACGAGATATGGCCAACGGATTGAGGCCATGTATCGTATGCAGAATAAGTCTCCACTCGAAATATATCTTGAATCGGATAATCTTGAAGCCTACTCTTCCACGATGCTTTTTATGAAAATGATCTCTGATGCCGATGAACAGGATCTGATTAAGCTTCGCGAAGCCAGGGAAGACCTGAGTCAAAGGCGCAAAGAAACAGAAGACAACCTGAAGGAGTACAGTCAGCTTCTGGAGGCATTGGAAAAGGATTTGAAGGCCATCGAAGAAGATATTGAAGACTATCAGTCCAAGGTTGATTCCCTCGATGCTGAAATGCAGTCACGTCTTGAAGCGATCAATCAGTTTACGCAACAGGATGATGAACTGCAGATGGGGATTGATGCCATGCAGGCTCAGCTTGACGAAGAAGAAAGGCAGCGTAAACTCGCCGAAGAACGGGCATCTCTCGCTGCTGAGAGTCAGGAAGCCGGCGCTGGGGCAGCCTCGCCCCAATATACCGGAGGCGCCTTCGTATGGCCCTGTCCCAGTTACAGCGGAATCACCTCCGGCTTTGGCTATCGCTCTGTTCCGGAAGCAGGCCTCAATGACTTTCATACCGGCCTTGATATGGCCGCAGATTATGACGCGCAAGCTCTGGCTGCAACAAGCGGTGTCGTCGTGTATGCCTCCTGGATGGAGTACGGAGGTAACACCGTAAAAATTGACATTGGCGGCGGCACCCTCATCATGTACTGCCATCTGAATTCCATAGCCGTAGCCGTAGGCCAGACCGTAAGTCCGGGAGAGGTTGTCGGTTATGTGGGAACGACAGGACTTTCGACGGGACCGCATCTGCATTTTGAGGTGCAGCAGGATGGCACGCCAGTGGATCCCTGGCTCTATTTGAGCTGATGACATTTCCGCTCGCTTGCTTCGCAGCAGCCCCTTCTCGTCTCAGACACGCTCTCTCTTCAGTGCGTCTCCTGATGCTGCTGCATTGGAAACAGGATGCTCACTTTGCTGTGGTTGTGATCGCGAACTCGCTCGAAGGGGCTCTGCTCCGCGTCTCGCGGGGCAAACTGCAAGATATTTCCGCTTGCTTTTACTCTTGAGTCTTTTGGCCAGCTCGATTATTCTTATAGAGCTGGATACTTTTTAATTTGCTCTTCCTGCTTCTGAAGGAGAACTGTTTATGTCTGATCCTAAAATTTCTGCTCATGATCCCGCTGTTTCGCCGGAGCGTGGCGGCTCGACTGTCTCTTCGACTGAAGCAGAGAAGCTGAGCGCTGCGGGCACAATTGTTCAGGAAAATCCTTTGCCGGAGTTCTCTTCTGAGGGGTGCGATACTGACTTTAAGGCTGTTGATGGGCAGGAAAAGAGTCAGGGGAGACCGCTGTGGACACGAGTGCTCGTGCTGCTTCTGGTCCTGCTTCTGCTTTTTAATTTACTCTTGCTCTTAACGCCGGGTGGCAGGGGGCTGGTGGATGCAGCTCAGGGTCGATCTTCGTTCTTCCTGGCGAGGGAGCGCAAGTTGGATGAGAAAGCACAGAGGCAGGAAGAAAAACTTGAGCTGATCTACGATATTCTCAAACAGAATTATTACCGCGAGCTGACAGATGAAGAGATGATCGAGGCGATGTACGACGGCTTGCTTGATAAAATGGACAGCCAGTTTACTTTTTATCTGTCTCCTGAGTCCAACGCTGAGATGGAAGAATCCATGAAGGGGGAGTACAGCGGCATTGGTGCTCTGGTTTCTCAGAAGGATAAAGAGTATATGATTTCCGATATGTTTGATGGTAGCCCTGCTCTGGAGGCAGGCCTGCGTATCGGTGATGTTTTTGTTTCTGTTGAAGGGAAGAAAGCTTCGGAGTTTGAGGATGTGACGGCTCTCTCAGTGATGGTTCGCGGAGAAGAGGGGAGCAAGGTCAGGATCACGGTGTATCGTCCTTCCGAGAAAAAGGAACTGGATTTTGAAGTTGAGCGACGTAAGATTACTAACGCCAATCTGCATTATGAGATGCTGGAGGATAAAATCGCTTATATTCGTATCAGCGAATTTAACAGCGGCGTGAGTGATAATTTTATTTCGGCTGTAAAGGATCTCCTTAAGCAGGGAGCTGAGACCTTTATATTTGATGTGCGAAATAATGGTGGAGGTTATGTCAGCGAAGTGACCCGAATGCTGGATGCCTTGTTGCCCAAAGGTGTTCTGGCAACCGTGAAGGGTCGGAATGAAGGCAAGAATTTTGAAGAATCATGGGATTCTGACGATAAAATGCTTGTGTCTGAAGACTTGCGCTATGTTATTCTGGTCAATGAGTTTTCGGCCAGCGCCAGTGAACTTTTCTCCGGTTGTTTGAGAGATTGGGACAAAGCGGTTCTGGTCGGTCAGAAGACCTTTGGCAAGGGGGTTGGCACGGTGACGCGTGAGCTCTCGGACGGCAGTGCGCTGCAAATTACAAACTTCACCTATTATCTGCCGAGTGGAGTGACGGTGCAGGATACGGGATTGACGCCGGCCTATGAGGTCGAGCTGAGCGATGAGGTCAGAGGCTTGCCGCTGGCTTCGATTGAGCGAAGTGCTGATCTCCAGTTGATGAAGGCTCTGGAACTGGCTCACAAAAATATTGAAAATCAAAAATAGGGTGTACAGATGGAAAAGGACATTATTTTAAGTGGCGATCGTCCCAGCGGTCGCCTGCACATTGGACATTATGCCGGTTCGCTGGCCAAACGTTTGGAACTGCAGCAGATGAACATCCCCATGTACATCATGATTGCAGATATGCAGGCCCTGACGGATCATGCTGAAGATGGTACGCTGGTTCGTGATTCTGTGATGGAACTTGCCATCGATTATCTGGCGATTGGTCTCGACCCCGAAAAGTGCACGATATTCATACAAAGTGCAGTCCCACAGCTCTGCGAGCTTACGATGCTCTACATGAATTTTGTCACGCTGGCGCGCCTTAAACGAAACCCTACGGTCAAAAACGAAATGCAGCAGCGCAACTTCGGAGATACCGTTCCTTCAGGTTTTCTGAATTATCCGGTAAGCCAGACAGCGGATATTACCGCCTTTAAAGCAACGCTCATCCCAGTTGGTGAAGATCAGCTCCCGATGATTGAGCAGTGCAATGAGATTGTGCGCCACGTCAACAATCTCTATAAAACAGACTGCCTCAAAGAGTGTAAAGCCATGCTGTCTCAGGTGTCCCGCCTGCCGGGCACTGATGGTAATCTGAAGATGAGTAAGAGCGTTGGCAACTGCATTTACCTTTCAGACGATGAAAAAACGGTTAAAACGAAAATTATGGGGATGTTTACCGATCCCGGACACCTGCGTGTTGAAGACCCGGGAAAAGTCGAAGGTAACCCTGTCTTTGCTTATCTGCGAGCTTTTGACCCGGACAAAGAAGCTCTGGCAGAAATGGAGGCTCATTATCAACGCGGAGGTCTGGGAGATGTTAAGGTCAAAAAGCATCTGAATGAAGTCATGCAGACTCTCCTCGAACCCATACGTGAACGCAGGGCTGAACTGGAAGAAAAACGTCCACAGATTCGTGAGTTGCTTCTTAGTCACAGTGAGAAAGCAGCTGCTGCCGCTGCGGAAACTCTGGCTGAACTCAAAGAGGCAATGGGCCTGAACTATCGTAATATATAGTGCTTTGTGAAAATTCACATGGCCTTCTCGCAGTGCCTTCTGAAAGTCCTGAAAGACATCGAGTTTCAGAAAAAAGTGCACAAATTTGCTCCTTTTTGATCTGAGCTGCCAAAAAAACGAAGAAAAGCCCTTGCAAAGGGCTTTTTATTCGTATACAATAGTCCGCGTCGCTTGGGCGTATTTTGCTCGAATGACAAGCAAGGAATCTTGAGATTGCCGCCCTCGCGCTGCGCGGGAAGCGGGTAACTCAGGAGGAGCAGTCAGCCCCATGAGGGCGGCGAGATTCACACGCAGCATGACCGTGGTATTTGAACCCAGTGCATGCCTGACGGGATAGTGCAACTGGGTTTTATTATAGGCCAGGTAGGAACCGCCCGGATGTGTTGTGAATTATTGCAGAAAAATCAGGAGGAACACACATGGCTGTTAACCAAAAGATCAGAATTCGTCTCAAGGCTTTCGATCATCATATCCTGGACGAGAGTGCGGCCCGCATTGTTGATTCGGCAAAGAGAACCGGTGCTTATGTTTCCGGCCCTATCCCGCTCCCGACCGAAAAAGAAATCGTGACGATTCTGAGATCCCCGCATGTGAATAAGGACTCTCGTGAACAGTTTGAAATTCGCACGCATAAGCGACTGATTGATATCCTCGCGCCCAATACCCGCACCATGGAGTCGCTCATGAAACTTGAGATGCCCGCGGGCGTCAACATTGAAATCAAGATCTGAACCCGTGCGGGTTCCGGTCAAGTTCACAAGTTGAACCAATAACCAGGAGGTAAGAATGAACAAATTCATGCTCGGCAGAAAGGCCGGTATGACCCAGATTTTTGATGAGAACGGTGAGACGATTCCCGTCACCGTCATCGATTGCGGGCCTCTGACCGTTGTCCAGAACAAAAGTCAGGAAACTGATGGCTATCAGGCTGTCAAAGTAGGCTACGAAGCTTTCAAAAAGGGCAATAAACCTGAAAAGGGACAGTTTGCCAAAGCTGGCGTGGAGCCCATGCGCTTCTTGCGTGAATTCAGAGATACCGATCATTTCGAAATTGGACAAAGTATCAATGTCGCAGATATGTTCGAAGTGGGGAACACCGTTGATGTGGTCGGCATCTCCAAGGGTAAGGGCTATCAGGGTTCTGTCCGCCGCTTCGGCACAGCCCGCGGACCTATGGCTCACGGCTCGAAATATCACCGTCACGCCGGTTCGAACGGCACGTCCGCAACCCCTTCGCGCGTGAGAAAAGGCAATAAATTACCGGGTCACCTCGGTCAGGACCGTGTGACCGTACAGAACCTCAGGATCGTCAAAGTGGATGGCGAGCGCAATATCCTCGTCGTCAAAGGTGCTGTTCCCGGCGCCCGCGGCGGTCTCCTTGAGATCACGACTTCTGTGAAGTCGGCGCAGTAAGGAGAGGGAGGAAACATCCATGTCAACAATTGATCTCTATAACATGAAGGGCCAGGTGGTGAAGCAGATTGAAGTCAAAGACGAGGTCTTTGGCATCACGCCGAACCATGATGTCCTGCAACGTGCTGTCATTATGCAGCTGGCAAATAAGCGCCAGGGAACATCTAAGGCGAAAGGCCGCAGCGAAGTATCTGGTGGCGGCAGAAAACCTTATCGTCAGAAGGGCACAGGCCGGGCTCGTCAGGGCTCCATCCGCGCTGCTCAGCACGTTGGCGGCGGCGTCATTTTTGGGCCGGTACCGCGCTCCTATCGTACGGTTCTGCCTCGCAAAATGCGTCAGCTCGCAATGAAGTCGGCTCTCTCGGCTTGTTATGCTGACAATAAACTCAAGGTCGTCGATGATTTAAAACTTGAAGCGATCAAGACTAAGGAGATGGCTCAGGTCCTTAGCAATCTGGAAGCTGAAAAATCCACTCTTCTGGTTCTTGAGGCAATGGATCTTGTGATCCGTCGTTCTGCCGCGAATCTTCCCGGTGTCAAGCTTGAGCTTTCTAACACCATCAACGTTTTTGACCTGCTGAAATTTGACCACGTGGTCTTTACCGAAGCGGCGCTCCGCAAAGTTGAGGAGGTTTACGCCTAATGAAAAACTATCACGACATCATTATCCAGCCTGTCATCACAGAACGCAGTACGATGCTCGCTGCTGAAGGCAAATATACCTTTAAGGTGGATACAGCCGCGACGAAAACGGAAATTCGTCAGGCCTGCGAACAGCTTTTCAACGTGCGTGTCCTCAAGGTCAATACTCAGAATATGCCGGGTAAGGCCAAGCGCGTTGGAGTCAATGCAGGTCATACCCCTGCCTGGAAAAAGGCCATAGTGACGATTGACAGAAGTCCGAATGCTGCTTCTTACCTGGGCAAGGGCGGCAAGAAGATCGAAAGTGCCCAAAAGTATAAGGATACCATTGAAGAATTCGGGTTTGGCCAGTAAGGCGGCCCAAGAGAAGGAGTAAAGCATTATGGCAGTAAAAAGCTATCGTCCTACTTCTCCCGCACTCAGACAGATGACTGTGGCCGACTTCTCTGAACTCACAGATAAGAAGCCCGAAAGTCGCCTGCTCCGTGTCCGGAAGCAGAAGAGCGGCCGCAACAGCTATGGCCGCATTACCGTTCGTCATCGTGGCGGCGGCAATCGCAGAAAGATCAGAATTCTGGACTGGAAGCGTACGAAAGACAACGTTCCCGCTAAAGTAGCGGCTCTCGAATATGATCCCAACCGCAGTGCCCGTATCGCGCTGCTACATTATGCAGATGGAGCAAAGAGCTACATTCTGGCTCCGGATGGGCTAAAGGTCGGTGCCACGATTATTTCGGGTGAGAGCGTTGACCCGGTTCCGGGCAACTGTATGCCTTTAAGAAACATGCCGGTCGGCGTTACTCTGCATGCTATCGAGATGAAACCTGGTCGTGGTGCACAGCTGGTTCGTGCTGCTGGTGCAGCGGCTCAGCTTATGGCTAAGGAAAATGGTTTTGCTCAGCTGCGCATGCCTTCAGGCGAGTACCGTCTCATTCCGGATGGCTGCCGTGCAACAGTAGGTACGGTTGGCAATCTTGAACACGAAAATATTACGCTCGGCAAAGCCGGCCGTGTTCGCCACATGGGCAGACGTCCGATGGTTCGCGGTAAAGTCATGAACCCGGTGGATCACCCGCACGGCGGTGGTGAAGGCCGCAACCCGATTGGTCTTCCCAGCCCGATGTCTCCCTGGGGTAAACCGACTCTTGGTAAAAAGACCCGCAATAAGCATAAGCAGTCTAATAAGTACATTCTGAGACGTCGGAAGAAGTAAGGGAGGAGATAGTCATGAGTCGTTCAACCAAAAAAGGTTTTTACGTAGAAGACGCCCTGATGAAACGCATTGTGGCGATGAATGATAAGAACGAGCATAAGGTGATCAAAACCTGGTCCAGATCCTCCACGATTTTCCCGGAAATGGTCGGCCATACCATCGCTGTCCATGACGGCAGAAAGCACGTCCCGGTCTATATCACGGAAGAAATGGTCGGTCATAAGCTCGGCGAATTTGCACCCACGCGTACCTTCAGAGGTCACGCGGGTACCGAAAAAACTGTTACAGCCCGCTAACGCCGCGGAAGGGAGGAATTCACAGTGGAAAAAAAGGTGATGAGCAAGCAGGAACTTCTTGAAAAAAGAGAAGACTTGCTGAATATCTACCACGGCGTTCAGCGTAAGAGCGCCCGAAAGCCCCTGCTGACGAAAAAAGAGCGCAAGGTTCTTGGCATCGGCAAAGATGAGGGCAGAGCCTCTGTGCGCAATGTACGTGTAGCGCCCAGAAAAGTTTCTATCGTCAGCGATTTGATTCGCGGCAAGGGTCTTGATGAGGCTCTTGCTATCTTAACCTATACTCCGAAGGCGGCTTCTCCGATCTTTCTTAAGCTCCTGAAGTCCGCAGAAAGCAATGCCGTCAACAATAACGATCTTACCCGCGACCATCTTTATGTCGCCGAAGTTCAGGTTGGCCAGGGACCTACCCTCAAACGCTTCAGAGCGAGAGGAAAGGGTTCAGCTTCGCGGATTAACAAGAGAACGAGCAACATCGCTGTTGTTCTAAAAGAGAAAGCTTAAGGAGGCAAACATGGGTCAGAAAGTTAATCCCCACGGTCTGCGCGTTGGTGTGATCAAGGATTGGGATACCCGTTGGTACGCGGACAAGAAGAATTTCTCACGCTATCTGGTTGAAGATTATAAAATCCGTGATTTTGTGAAAAAAGAATGTGCCAAGTCCGGTGTCTCCCGCATTGAGATTGAACGCGAAGGCGATGAGAAGACCATTATCACGATTTCAACCGCAAAACCGGGTATTGTCATCGGGCGTCAGGGCGCTGAAATTGAAAACCTGAAGAAAAAGCTGGCTAAAAACTTTGGCCGCAATTTCTTTGTCAATGTTAAAGAAGTCCGCAACCCGGATATGGAAGCTCAGCTTGTGGCCGAGAGTATTGCGCAACAGCTGGAAGAACGCGTTTCTTTCCGCCGTGCGATGAAACAGGCGATTGGTCACGCCATGAAGGCTGGCGCTAAGGGCATTAAAACCATGTGCAGCGGCCGTCTTGGCGGTGCCGAAATTGCCCGTGTTGAGCAGTACCATGAAGGGACGATTCCTCTTCACACACTGCGTGCAGATATTGACTATGGTTTTGCCGAAGCGCACACGACTTATGGCCGCATCGGCGTGAAAGTCTGGGTATATAAAGGCGAAATTATTCCCTTACCCAAGACTGCTGAAAAAGAAACGAAGCAGGAAGGAGAAGCCTGATGTTACTGCCTAAACGCGTTAAATACAGAAAACAGCACCGCGGCAGAATGACTGGTAAAGCGACCCGCGGTAATAAAGTGAGCTATGGCCAGTATGGTCTTCTTGCTCTGGAACCCTGCTGGATGACTTCCAATCAGATTGAAGCGGCCCGTATAGCCATTAACCGTCACCTTAAGCGCGGCGGTACAGTGTGGATTAAAGTTTTCCCGGATAAACCGGTTACGGCCAAGCCTGCTGAAACCCGCATGGGTTCCGGTAAAGGCACACCCGAATACTGGGTCGCCGTGGTTAAACCTGGACGTGTCCTCTTTGAACTGGCCGGTGTTCCTGAAGACGTTGCACGTGAAGCTCTGCGTCTTGCCAGTCACAAACTCCCGATTAAATGCAAGTTTGTGAAGAGCGATCGTACACTCAGTGCCGAAGAATATGCACGCTACGCTGCAGTTCAGGCTGATGTTATTGAGTCGATTAAAGAAGCCGATGCCGAAGCTGCAGATGCCATTGCAGCTGAGAATACCAGCCATACGGCTGCTCCGGCTGCGGAGCCTGCTGCTGAAGCTAAGGAGGGTAACAGCGATGAAAGTAAATGAGTTGCGTGAAAAGAACTCAGCTGAGCTGAATGAAGAGCTCTCTGCCCTGAAAGAACAGCTGTTCAAACTGAGATTCCAGCATGCTACGAATCAACTGGATAACCCCCTGCAGCTGAGAACAGTCAAGCGCGATATCGCCCGGGTAAAGACCATTCTCCGCGAGCAGGAGCTTGCGGGCAAACAGGCGTAATGAGGTGAAGCTGATGGAAAGAAATAATCGCAAGAGTCAGACCGGCGTGGTCGTTTCCGACAAAATGGATAAAACTGTCGTCGTCGAGGTTTCCTCTCACGTCCGGCATCCTCTTTACAAGAAGTATATTAAGAGAACTGTTCGCCTGAAAGCTCATGATGAAAAGAATGAATGTGGCATCGGTGATACGGTTCGTGTCATGGAAACTCGTCCGCTCAGCAAAGAGAAACACTGGCGCGTAGTTTCCATTATCGAGAAGGCCAAGTAAGCGGAGGACATCATGATTCAATTACAAAGTTATCTGAAATCTGCTGACAATACCGGCGCCAAACAATTGCAGTGCATTAAAGTTCTGGGCGGAACCAACCGCGTTTATGCCAACATTGGCGATGTCATTGTTTGTTCTGTCAAAGAAGCAACGCCCGGGGGAGTCGTGAAAAAAGGCGATGTGGTTAAAGCTGTCATCGTTCGTACGAAATCCGGTGTCCACCGCAAGGATGGTTCTATCATTCGCTTCGACGAAAATGCTGCCGTCATCATCAAGGATGACAACAACCCTCAGGGCACCCGCATCTTTGGGCCCATCGCGAGAGAACTGCGTGAAAAGAATTACATGAAGATTCTCTCTCTGGCGCCAGAAGTTCTGTAAGGAGGACAAGATGAACAAAGTCCATGTTAAAGTAAATGATAACGTCTTTGTCCTCAGCGGCAAGGAAGCCGGTAAGACCGGCAAGGTCCTTAAAGTCGACCCCAAGCATAATAAGGTCATCGTTGAGGGCGTCAATATCGTCACCAAGCATAAACGTCCGAATATGCGTCTGCAGACGGGTGGGATTATTCATCAGGAAGCGCCGCTGGATGCATCAAAGCTTATGTTTGTCTGCCCCAAATGCAAGCGCCCTTCCAAGACTGGTATGAAATTCCTGGCAAATGGCGAGAAACTTCGTGTTTGTAAAGCCTGCGGCGAGACCATTGAATCAGTCCGTGAGAGCAAAGCTACGAAGGATAAGAAGTAAGGGAGACAAGCATGGATAACAGACTGTATAAAAAATATCAGGATGAAGTTGTTCCCGCTCTGATGGAACGCTTTAAATATTCTTCCGTGATGCAGCTTCCCAAGCTCGAAAAAATCGTGCTCAATATGGGTGTGAGTGACGCCCGCGACAACGCCAAGGCGATTGAAAACTCCTGCAATGTTCTGAGTACCATTTCCGGACAGAAACCGGTTGTGACAAAAGCACACAAGTCCGTGGCTAACTTTAAACTCAGAGAAGGCATGGAAATTGGTTGTAAAGTCACACTTCGTGGCGTCCGTATGTATGAGTTTCTGGACAAGCTGATCAGCATTGACTTGCCGAGAACCCGTGACTTCCGTGGCATCAATCCCAACTCCTTTGATGGTCATGGCAACTACGCTCTGGGCGCAAAAGAACAGCTGATCTTCCCGGAAATTGATTACGATAAGATTGACAAAGTTCGCGGCCTTGACATCGTTATCGTGACGACAGCGAATACGGATGAAGAAGCGAAAGCATTGCTGAGCGGGCTGGGTATGCCCTTCCGCAAGTAAAAGGAGCGTATCATGGCAAAATTATCGAAAAGATTAAAAGCGGCCGAAGCCCCCAAGTATTCGACTCGCCAGCACAACCGCTGCCAGATCTGTGGACGTCCGCACGCCTATATCCGTAAGTATGGGATCTGCCGTCTCTGCTTCCGTGAACTGGCTTACAAGGGTGAGATTCCCGGTGTGCGTAAGGCAAGCTGGTAAGGAGGAAAGAAGATGCAAATTACTGATCCCATCGCCGATATGCTGACCCGTATCCGCAATGCTGGTCGTGCAGGGCACGAAACCTGCGAAATCCCTGCTTCACGTCTGAAGAAGAATATCGCTGATATTCTCGTCGAAGAAGGTTATATTCAGTCCGTTGAAGAAAAGGAAGGCCAGGTTCAGGGCGTCCTTCTTGTCACCCTGAAATATTATGATCATAAGCCGGTTATCAGCGGTATCAGCCGTATTTCCAAACCGGGTCTGCGCGTCTATGCAGATGCAAAGAATATGCCCCAGGTTCTTGGTGGTCTTGGCATTGCCATTGTTTCCACTTCACATGGGGTTATGACTGATCGTAAAGCCAGAAAAGAAAATGTAGGCGGCGAAGTGCTGGCCTACGTCTGGTAAAGACACTCTGAAATGACGGCGAGGCCGTCGCAATCTTAAGAGCAGGAGGAATTTATGTCTCGAATTGGTAAAATGCCGATCAAGATTCCCGAGGGTGTAGAGGTGCTTTTTGAAAATCATGTCTGCACTGTAAAGAAAGGCCAGGATGTTCTGACGCAGACCATCCACCCGGCTATTTCGGTCGAAATTAACGATGGATTTGTTCACGTGTCCCGCAGCTCCGAGGAAAAAGAAATCCGTTCTCTTCATGGACTTTACAGGGCTTTGATTGCCAATATGGTTCATGGTGTGAGTGAAGGTTACAGTAAGAAACTCACAATTGAGGGAATTGGTTATCGTGCAGCTAAAGAAGGTAAGAACCTTGTTCTCACCGTTGGTCTCTCTCATACCGTGACCATGCCCGAACCTCAGGGTATTTCTTTTATCGTTGATAAACCTAACGAAATCGTCGTTAAAGGCTGCGATAAGCAATTGGTCGGCGAAATGGCGGCTAAAATACGTGCCGTACGTCCGCCGGAACCCTATAAGGGCAAGGGTATCCGTTATGAAAACGAAGTCGTTCGCCTCAAAGTAGGCAAGACGGGTGCTAAGTAAGAAAGGGAGATGGCCAAATGATTAAAAAAACAAATAAGAATGCCGTCCGCAGAAGAAAACACGAGCGTGTGCGCAAACATCTCCACGGAACTGCTGAAAGACCCAGATTTTTTGTGTACCGCAGCCTTTCTCACATCTATGCCCAGTTGATTGATGATGATCAGCATTGCACTCTGGTGACGGCCTCCACTTTGGATCCTGAAATCCGTGAGGCGGCCCAAAAAGCCAGTAAAAGCGAAGCTGCCAAACTTGTTGGCACACTCTTCGCTGACCGCGCCAGGGCCAAGGGCTATGAAACTGTCGTCTTTGACCGCGGCGGCTACCTCTATCATGGCCGCATCGTCGCTCTGGCTGATGCAGCCCGTGAAGCGGGACTGAAATTTTAAGGAGGAGCTGACGAATGCCTGAAACTATTCTTGAAAACCAGCCCGAGCTGGAAAATTCTGTTCCCGAAGCTGCGGATCAGTCCGTTGCGCAGACCCAGGAAAGTGATCGTTCAGCACGTCGTGGTCGCGGCAGGCGCGATTCCCGTGAAGCTGGCCGTAATCAGCGTGATCGCCGCGGCAGAAGAGACCGCCGCGATCGTGACGAGAAAAAAGATAATATCGAAGAGCGTGTCATTCATATTGGCCGCGTGGCTAAAACCGTTAAAGGTGGACGTAACTATCGCTTTACGGCGCTGGTCATCGTTGGTGATGGCGAAGGCCGTGTAGGCAAAGGACTGGGCAAAGCTGCTGAGATTCCCGACGCCATTCGCAAGGGTGTTGAAGAAGCCCGCAAATCCATGGTCCGTATTTCTCTGGATGGGACCACGATCCCCCATGAGGTGCTTGGTGTCTTTGGCGGTGGCAAGGTTCTTCTTAAACCGGCTCCGGAAGGTACCGGTGTTATCGCTGGCGGTCCTGTCCGTGCTATTTGCGATGTCTGTGGCATCAAGGATGTTCGTACAAAATCACTGGGAAGCAACAACCCCAACAATATGGTCAACGCTGCATTGGTCGGATTAAAGAGTCTGGCCTCGGCTGAAGAAGTTGCGAAAAAACGCGGCATCAGCGTTGATGATCTGAAATAAGGAGGCTGCCATGACAAAACTTTTAGTCACGCTGATTCGCAGCACAAACAGTGCCCGGAAAAATCAGATAGCCAATGTCGAGGCACTGGGCCTGCGTAAGATCGGTGATGCTGCCCTTCATGAAAATAATCCGGCTGTTCAGGGGATGATCCATAAAGTCAGTCACCTGCTTAAAGTTGAAGAAGTTGAAGTTGAGGAGGCCGCAGAATGAAACTGAATGATATCAAGGCCAGCCAGGGTGCCAGAAAAACGGCTTACCGCAAAGGCCGTGGTCACGGTTCAGGTAACGGTAAAACTGCCGGCCGTGGACAGAATGGGCAAAAATCCCGTTCCGGCGGCGGTGTGCGTCTTGCCTTTGAAGGTGGTCAGATGCCTTTGTACCGTCGTTTGCCTAAACGCGGTTTTAGTCATAAGCGCTTTGCCAAACATTATATTGAAATCAATATTGATGATCTCAATCGTTTTGAGGATGGTGCTGTTGTAGATATCAACAGCATTCGTGAAAGTGGTTTGATCAGCGTTCCCAAGGTTAATGACGGTTTTAAGGTTCTGGGCCGTGGCGAGCTGACGAAAAAGTTAACGGTGCGTGCGGATGCTTTTACGACTTCGGCGCGTGAAAAAATTACTGCGGCGGGAGGAACTGCCGAGCTGGTCAAAGCTGGTGAAACGGCCGGGGAGGTGTAATCCATGGGCAATATGTTTGATACCCTCAGGAATGCTTTCAGAATTAAAGATTTGCGTCAAAAGCTCTTCTTTACGCTTTTTGCACTTCTGATTTACAGACTGGGTACGCAGGTTCCGGTGCCGGGCATTGACGCCATTGCTTTCAGCAATCTGGTGAATCGCTTCGGCCAGCTTGGTTCCTTTATGGATATCATCTCCGGTGGCGCATTCAAACAGGTTTCTATTTTCGCCCTCGGCATTCAGCCTTACATCAACGCATCCATCATTATTCAGCTGCTCACTGTCGCTATCCCTTATCTGAAGAATCTTTCAGAAGAGGGCGAAGAAGGTCGAAAAAAGCTGCAGCAGATTACCCGTTATGTCACAGTAGGTCTCGCGCTTCTGATGTCTTTCTTTTACTGGTACGGAACCCGTAGTGCTGCCAGCACCGCTCTTCCGAACTGGATCAATGCGATCATGGTCATGCTGAGTTTTACGGCAGGATCGGCCTTTGTCATGTGGTTGGGTGAACAAATCAATGACCGCGGTATTGGCAATGGTATCTCGATTCTCATTGGTATCGGTATTATCAGTCGTCTGCCCTCGATGATTGTGCAGCTCTACTACACTTTCCTTAACTGGACAGCTTCACGCAATGTTGTTCTTGCCGTACTCGGAGTAGTCTTTGTTATTGCTGTTTTTCTTTTCATTATTGCCCTGGTGGTCTTCATTTCTTCATCGGAACGAAGGATCCCCGTTCAATATGCGAAGAAAGTGGTGGGAAGAAAGGTATATGGTGGACAGAGTTCCTACTTGCCCATCAAAGTGAACCAGTCAGGCGTTCTGCCGGTCATTTTCGCTGTCTCTGTGATGGTGATGCCGGCCACGATCGCTTCGTTCACGGGAGGACAGGGTCCAGTGGCTCAGTTCTTCCTGAACTTTGACCGCAACCCCCTTTATTATCTTATCTATGCTGTTTTGATTTTTGCCTTCACCTTCTTCTATTCAAGCATTTCCTTTAATCCAGTGGAAATCGCCAACAATATTCAGAAGAATGGCGGCTTTATTCCCGGTATTCGTCCGGGTAAGCCAACGGCAGATTTTATTCGAGAAACAGCCAATCGTTTGTCCTGGTTTGAAGCCCTGTTTTTGGTCTTTATCGTCATATTGCCAAGTGTTCTGAGTTTCTTTACGAAAACTTCATCGGCACTCTGGTTTGGCGGAACTGCTGTTCTGATTGTTGTCGGCGTCGCGCTGGATATGATTAACCAGCTCGAAGCGCAGATGATGATGCGGCACTACAAGGGTTTCCTTGACTAAAAAGAAAAACTTGTTTCATCGGCGGCTGTCCTCAGAGAGGGCAGCCGCCTTTGCAGCTCGGACTTTTCTCTTTTTAATAAGGGCCTGATGAAGAAAAAAGATTAAATCACACAGCTTCAGGTGAATTGCAGAGAAGTTTTTCACTTTCATAGATTCAACTTCTTTGACTTCTTTGAAATATCTGTGCTTAAGCCGCTTGTCTCAGGAAACCCCCATCATCAGGCCTTGCCTCAGTATTTTGTCAAGTTTAGCCTTTCGGCTTTGATTGGAGGATGAGCTCATGAATAATCTTGTTTTTTTAGGCGCACCTGGTGCAGGAAAAGGCACTCTTGCAAGCATTCTAAAAGAAAAATTACATATTCCTCATATATCGACCGGAGATCTTTTCCGCGACAACATGAAGAAGCACACAGCGCTCGGTGATGAGGCGGAAGCCTATATTCAGGAGGGCAAACTCGTTCCGGATGAGGTTACAGAGGCTATGCTCAGGGAACGTCTGGAACGTCAGGATTGCACTGAAGGATTTATTCTTGATGGTTTTCCACGCAATTTATCTCAGGCTGCCTATCTGGATCAGCTCCTTGAGGAACAGTCTAAAGCCCTGACGGCTGTTGTTCTCGTCGATGTTCCGGAAAAGGTTCTGCTTGATCGCCTCACAGGACGGCGTGTTTGTCCTGAATGCCAGGCCACTTACCACGTTCTTTTTGCACCTCCTGCAAAAGAAGGTCTTTGTGACCGCTGTGGAGCCAGGATTATTCAACGGGAAGATGACCAGGAAAAAACCATACGTCACAGACTTGAAGTGTACAGGGAAAATACCTTTCCCCTGATCCGTTATTATGAAGAAAAGGGTCTGCTCGTCAAAGCCGATAATAGTGAGGGTGAAGCAGACGATCATGCTGAGGTGCTCTTCCGTAAACTCATGAAGCGGTGAGCATCTTAGAAGCGGTTTGAATTTGTTAATTCATGAACTCTGCCAGAAGAATGTGAAACTCACGCGCTTGAGATAAAAAATACATCAGAAAACGCTGCCGTCTCGTCCAGCTGGATTCAGTGAAGCTCCCGCACATGAGAAAAGAAATTCAGCAGAATATCGCACATGCTGACGAATTTATCAAAATTTCACGCATGCTGTTTCGTTTATGAAAGGAAGATACTTTTGATTATCCTTAAATCTCCACAGGAAATCGAAAAAATGAAGGTTGCAGGGGCAATTTGTGCCTCAGTATTTACGGCCATCAGGCCGCACATTCGGCCAGGGGTCAGTACGGCTGAATTAGATAAAATTATCACGGATACGATTCGTTCACAGGGGGCAAATCCGGCCTGCCTGAATTATGGAGACCCACCGTTTCCGGGTGCAGCCTGTATCTCCATCAATGAAGAAGTGGTCCATGGTATTCCTTCCAAAGACCGCATTTTGCAGGATGGTGATATTGTGACGATAGACGTTGTTGCTGAAAAGGATTCTTATCATGGGGATGCTGCAAGAACCTTTTTCTGTGGGGATGTTTGCGATGAATGGCGCGAGCTTGTCCGCGTGACCCGTGAATGCTTCTGGAAAGGCCTGGCAATGGCTCAGGTGGGGAAGCGTCTGGGAGATATTTCTCATGCTGTGCAGGTGCATGCTGAATCTCATGGATACGGCGTGGTGCGAGATCTTTCAGGTCACGGTATTGGGCGCGATATGCACGAAGACCCCGACCTGCTTAATTTTGGCCGTGCGGGACGTGGTATCCGCCTGGAAGCCGGTCTTTGCCTGGCTCTTGAACCCATGATTACGCTGGGCGACTACCATGTGGAGATGCTCAGTGATGAATGGACCATTGTGACGGCCGATGGCAGCCCTGCAGCGCATTATGAGAATAGCTTTGTCGTAACGGAGGATGGGCCTCTGATTTTTACGCTTGAGCCTGGAGAAACGGCTCCCTTTTAGTTGATCCGGGACAGTGTTTGCTTCCTTTTGTGGAAAAAGCTTTTCTTCTCGAATAGCTTTTCTTCATGAAAGTTGCCTTCAGCAAAATGTTCTTCACGAGAAGAGAATCTTGGCCTGGAGAGCAAATCAGGTTATAATATATAAGTTCAGCAAACGGCTGGAACCTTGCATGAGATAAGGAGTGTGTGAATGGCAAGAGAAGATTTGATTGAAGTTAAAGGCGTTGTTGTGGAAACTCTGCCCAATACGATCTTCAGGGTTAAACTGGAAAATGGCCACGAAGTTGTTGCTCATCTTTCAGGAAAACTGAGACAGCATTATATTAAAATCCTCACCGGGGATCATGTGACGCTTGAACTCTCACCCTATGATCTGACCAAAGGGCGCATCACCTGGCGCTCAAAATAAGGATAAATGAGATATTTGCAGAAAAATTTGGTTCCAGATGCAAATTCGCCCGATTTTCAACTGCTTTTCTCTTGATTCTTGAATCAAATTGTTTATAATAAAAAAGCACGCTCAAAATCCGTGGGATTTTGTGTGTTTTTATTTCATATTATTTTTACCGAATTTTAGGGGAAAGGAGCGCATCTATGAAAGTCAGACCTTCGGTTAAACCCATCTGTGAAAAATGCCGTGTGATCAAACGCAAAGGCAAAGTGATGGTCATCTGCAGTGACCCCAAGCATAAACAGCGCCAGGGCTGATTGCAGATTGAGCTGAGAGGAGTGTTCCTGCAGGATAAGATGTGGGTTGACACTCTGCGGCAGTCTCAGGCTTTGCCACAGGCAAGCGTGAGGCGTTTCGTCAACAAGGCGAAACCATTCGCTGTCCCTTTGATCCCGGGGCGCGAAACATGAGCACACGACGACAGGATGCGGCTGCATCAATCTTAATGGTTGTTGACTTCCTACATTCGTGTTTGCATATATAATTCGATCAATATTGCACAAGTAGAGTAAACCACTCAGATTGATGGAGGTGCATTTAATGGCACGTATTGCCGGGGTAGATTTACCCAACGAAAAACGCGTAGAAATCGGCCTTACCTATATTTACGGCATTGGTCGTATGAAATCCAACGAAATTCTCAGCAAATGCGGAATCAATCCTGATACCCGCGTTAAAGATCTGGCAGATGATGATATTGCCAAGATCAGAGATGCCATCGAAGTCGGTTACCATGTCGAAGGTGACCTGCGCCGTGAAGTCGCTCTGAATATCAAGCGACTCACGGAAATCGGCTGCTACCGTGGCCGTCGCCACAGATCTGGTTTGCCCGTTCGCGGACAGAGAACCAAAACCAATGCGAGGACTCGTAAAGGCCCGAAGCGCACCATGGCGAACAAAAAGAAATAGGAGCTTGAACGATGGCTAAAAATGTAAAAAAACAAGCAACGCGCATCAGAAGAAAAGATCGTAAGAATGTCGATCGTGGCGCCGTTCATATTCATTCCACTTTCAACAACACAATTGTGACGATCACGGATACCCAGGGCAATGTTATTGCCTGGAGTTCTGCAGGTGTGCAGGGGATGAAGGGCTCACGTAAGAGCACCCCCTTTGCCGCTCAGCTTTCTGCCGAAATGGCCGCCAAGACAGCGATGGAACATGGTATGCGTTCTGTCGAAGTCTACGTCAAGGGTCCGGGATCTGGTCGTGAATCGGCCATCCGTGCCATTGGTACCGCCGGTCTTGAAGTGACGCTGATTAAGGATGTTACCCCCATTCCTCACAATGGCTGCCGTCCGCCAAAACGCCGCAGAGTATAAGCAGAGTGTTATTGAAGGAGTATTGAATCATGGCAAGATATACCGAACCCGTTATGAAGCGCTGCAAGGCTCTCGGCATAGAGCCGGCTGTCCTTGGAGTGTTTAAAAAGAGCAAGCGCAACCCTAAAAAATCTAATCGCAAAAAATCCGAATACGCTCAGCAGCTTCAGGAAAAGCAAAAGGCCAAATTCATTTACGGTGTCCTGGAAAAACAGTTCCGTAAGACCTACCAGCAAGCGGCCCGTCTTTCCGGTCAGACCGGTGAAAACCTCATGCAGCTTCTTGAACGTCGTCTGGACAATGTTGTCTTCCGTCTTGGCATCGCAGATACTCGTGCCCAGGCCCGTCAGTTTGTAACTCATGGACATATTGCGGTTAACGGTAAACGTCTGGACATTCCCTCCTACACTGTGAATGTTGGAGATGTCATCACCATTTACGAAACGAGCAAAAAGCTTGCGCCTTTCACGGACTTTGAATCTCCACTGGGTCTGCCCGCCTGGCTGAGCATGGAAGCTGGAGAAATCCGTGGTACCATTCTGGCGCTTCCTACCCGCGAAGACTACAGCGATATTGACGTCAAAGAAACATCCATCGTCGAACTTTATTCTAAGTAAGTTTAGCTTCCGACTTGTTTCGTTTCGTCAGATCGCCTAAGTAAGGAGGCCCGGATGTTAGATATTGAAGTACCGACGATTGAATGCCTGGAGCACAGTGAAGATGGCTCTTATGGCAAATACAGCCTCGAACCTCTGGAGCGTGGATATGGCACCACTCTCGGCAATGCGCTGAGACGGGTCTTGCTTTCATCGCTTCCCGGTGCAGCTGCTACGGCTCTGCGCGTGGAGGGGGTTTACCATGAATTTTCGACGATCCCCGGTGTGATTGAGGATATGACTGAGATTATCCTTAATGTCAAAGCCATTCGCGTTAAACTTCATACGGACAGTCCCAAAACTGTCTACATTACCACGGAGGAAGGACGCAGCGGCCTTGTGACGGCTGCCGATATCGTCCACGACGAAGAAGTTGAGATTATCAACGAGGATCAGCCCATCGCAACCCTGAATGGTGACGGACGACTCTATCTCGAACTGACTTTCTGCAAAGGCAGCGGATACAATAGTGCTGAAGCGAACAAATGGCCGAATCTGCCGATTGGCGTGATTCCCATCGATTCGATTTTCAACCCGGTACGTAAAGTCAACTTTAAGGTGGAAAACACCCGCGTCGGTCAGGTTACGGACTATGATAAGCTCCTTCTGGAGATCAAGACCGATGGGACTATCGATAGTACAGAAGCTCTGAGCTATGCGGCAAGACACCTCATCAGCCACCTCAGTCCTTTTACTCAGCTCAGCAATCTTGAGCCGCAGGAAAGCATTGTGGAAACGGCAGAAGCCACAGAACAACATTACATGGTCGACACCATGATCGAAGATCTGGACTTTTCCGTACGCACGTATAATTGTCTCAAACGCGCGAACATTAACACGGTCGCGGATCTTCTGGCTAAAACCGAAGAAGACATGATGAAGGTGCGCAATATGGGTAAGAAATCACTGGAAGAAGTGGTTCTTAAACTCGATGAGATGGGCCTGTCCCTGGCGCAAGCGACAGATTAAGTGGAGGTCTGGGGATATTGCGTCCCGGCCTGCACCGATTTGAGGATTGGCGGACTGAAAAACCTCAGACCATCCATTATCAATTAAAATAAGAGACTCAGGAGGATAGACATAATATGTCCGGATATAGAAAACTCAGCCGCAAGTCAAGTTTAAGACACGCGCTGCTGAAAAATCAGGTCACTGCGTTCATTGTCAACGGCCATGTGACCACCACTCTGGCCCGAGCCAAAGAAGTTCAGAAAATTGCCGAAAAGCTGATTACCCTTGCTGTGATTGAACAGCAAAACTTTGATAGCAAAGAAGTCATCGTCTCAAAAGCCAAGCTGGATGACAAGGGCAGAAAATTACTGCAGAGCCGCAAATCAAAGAATGACCGCGCCTACGATGTTGTGACTCGTGAGAAGAGCACCAAACTGGTTCAGGTTGATCATCCTTCACGTCTTGCCGCCCGTCGTCAGATGCTGGCTTATATGCTGGAAATGAGCGATAAAGAAGGTAAGAAGATCAATACGGTCAATCATCTTTTTAACAATGTCGCGCCCAAGTATACTGACCGCAAAGGGGGCTACTCCCGCGTGATCAAGTTGGGACAGCGCGTTGGTGACGGTGCTGAAATGGCACGTCTCGAACTGCTTGAAGTATAAACTGTTGCGCATTTAAGCGAGTCCAGGGGCATCCTTCGGGTGCCCCTTTTTAAGCGGAGGAAAGCCCATAAATGATGGAACAGGCCATGATCGACTTTCGCGATGTAAGCTTTAGCTATCCGACTTCAGGGGAGCCAGCCCATCCTGCGATCGACAAGATAAGTCTGAGCATTCCACAGGGGCAGCACTGTGCCATTCTGGGCCACAACGGTTCAGGTAAATCGACTCTTGCCCGGCTTTGTAATGCTCTGGAGCTCCCGGACAAAGGGACTGTAGCCGTTCTGGGACGTGTGCCCAAAAGCGTGGAGGATATCTTTGAAATCCGCAAAAATTGCGGCATGGTCTTTCAGAATCCGGATAATCAGATTGTAGGAACAACCGTTGAAGAAGATGTCGCTTTTGGTCCGGAGAATCTGGGCCTGCCGAGTGTTGAGATCAGGCAGCGGGTGGATGAAGCTCTTAAACGCGTGGGCCTGGAAAACATGGCACAGCGCTCGTCCTCCCGTCTTTCCGGTGGGCAGAAGCAAAAGCTTGGCATTGCCGGCGCCCTTGCCATGAGGCCTTCCTGCCTGATTCTGGATGAAGCCTGCGCGATGCTGGATCCGCTTGCCTCTGATGAATTTATGGCTTTCGCCGATCAGCTCTGCAGGAAGAGCGGTCTGACGCTTCTGCAAATCACTCATGATATGGATCAGGCGCAACTGGCGGACCGGGTGATTGTCCTTTCTCATGGAGAAGTCATCATGGATGGCACGCCGGCTGATGTTTTCAGCCATCAAAACGAACTCGAAAAGGAAGGTTTGCGCGCTCCTACCGCTTTACGTGTGCTGCATGGACTTTTCCCCGATGAACTGCTCAGAAACGGCGATCGACCCATCCTGTCCCAGGAGGACTGCTGCGCATTTCTGGCCGAAAGACTGCAGGGACGTGAATTTATCACCCCTGAACGGCCTCAGCGCCGTGGCAAGGATGCAGAAAAGCTGATTCAGGTTGAGCATCTCAGCTTTGCCTATGAGAGGGCAGACGGCTCTCAGATCATGGCCTTGAAAGATATCAACTTTGAAGTCCGCCGCGGTGAGATTTTCGTGCTCTGCGGCCACAGCGGCTCGGGGAAATCCACCTTAATTACCCACCTGAATGGACTTTTCCAACCTCTTGAAGGTAAAGTCAGCGTTATGGGTCTGGATTCCCGCGATAAAAAGAATCTGAGTGAGATACGGCGGCACAGCGGCCTCGTTTTTCAGTATCCCGAGCATCAGCTTTTTGAAGCCACTGTGGCTGAGGATGTGGCCTATGGACCCAAAAAGCAGGGGCTCTCTGCTGCCGAGGTTGAAAAGCGGGTCAGAGCGGCCCTTGAACTTGTCAGCCTGGGGCCGGAGTTCATGTCCCGCTCGCCCTTTGAGCTTTCCGGAGGACAGAAACGGCGTGTAGCCATTGCCGGAATTCTTGCCATGGATCCGGATATACTTGTGCTTGATGAACCTGCTGCAGGCCTGGATCCACGCAGTCGTGAAGAGATGCTAAGCTATATTGAGCGTCTGCGTGATGAAGGTAAAACCATCGTTATGGTGACTCATAATATGGATGATGCCGCCAGACTTGCCGATTACATGGCCGTGCTCAGTGAAGGTGAAATCAAAGCTCTGGCTGCACCTGAAAAGATCTTTGCAGATACTGAGCTTCTCCGCTCCAGCGGTCTCAAAAAACCTTCCGTTTTGGAATTTTCGGATGGACTCAACAGAATACTGGGCTCACATTTTGCTTTTTATTCGCTGGCAGAAGCGATTCATACCCTCAGCTTAAATCTGAAAGCAGAAGGGAGGGGCCTGCATGTTTGATCTGGGAAGTTTTGGTCAGTACGTTCATGAGGACTCTCTCATTCATCGCCTGGACCCGCGTGTCAAATTTATCTGCCTCATCCTTTTTATCACCTGTTTGCTCATGCTGCAGCACCCTCTGACCCTGCTGAGCTTTGGCCTTTTTGCTTTTGCTCATATCTTTCTCGCTCGCCTGCCTTTCAAAACGGCATTGAAGAGTCTTAAACCGATCCTGCCTCTTTTGATTTTTGCATTCTTGATCAATGCTCTGGTCACCTCGCCCGGAGATCAGCTGCTTTTACACATCGGTTTTATTCGTGTCAGTGTAGAAAGCCTCAGTAAGGCTTCGTTCATGGCTTTCCGTCTGGCCGCACTGGTTTTTATTTCGAACCTTATGCTGGCGCTGACGACTTCGGCCATGCAGCTTTGTGACGGCATGGCTTCGCTGCTTTCGCCTCTGGAAAGATGGCATGTACCTGTGCAGGACATCGCGATGATGATGTCCATTGCCCTGCGCTTTGTTCCCACCCTGATGGAAGAGAGTGACAAGATCATGAAAGCGCAGACTTCCCGTGGGGCCGACTATGACACTGGGGGCCTGATGAAGCGCCTGAAGGGTTTTGTCACTGTGCTGGTGCCCCTTTTTATCTCGGCCTTTCACCGTGCAGAAGCTCTGGCTTCTGCTATGGAAGCGAGGGCTTACCGCAGCGGCATAAAAAGAGGAAAACTGCACCCGCTGCGGCTTGAAAAACGTGATTTTTTCTATACCTTAAGTCTCATTCTTGTGCTGGTGCTGCTGATTATACTTGACCGCTCTGTGCTGCCGCCTGCATGATAGACTATGAAGAGAAGAATCTCTTAGAGGACTGGAGGAGAGAGCATGAACTATTTGGGCGTTGATATTGGCGGCATGAGTATTAAAGTCGGCATTATTCGTGAAGATGGAAGTATTTTGCGCCGTGATGCGGTGCCTACAGAGGTGGGGAAGGGCGATCAACTCGACATCCTGAGACGCTGTATTGAACTCTGCAAGCGCCTGGTTCAGGAAGAGCAGCTCTCTTTGGACGATATTACGGCCGTCGGAGTTGGCTCGCCGGGAACGCCGGATGTGGCTCATGGTATCTTGATTTACGCAGCGAATCTGAATTTCCGCAATTGTCCCATTTGTGAAGTCCTGAGCACAGCCCTGAAGCTTCCGGTTTTTCTGGCCAATGATGCCAATGTGGCTGCCCTGGCGGAAAGCCGCATCGGGGCGGGACGCGGCTGTAAATCTTCTGTGACCATTACCATCGGTACGGGCCTTGGTGGTGGAGTGGTTCTGAATGACCGCGTATACGCAGGTTTTAACGGAGCCGGCTGTGAAATCGGGCACATGGTGATTCATACCGGTGGACGTCCCTGTACCTGTGGCCGTAAGGGCTGTCTGGAAGCCTATGTGGCAGCGCCGGCCCTGATTTCACGCACAGTTGAAGCGGCGAAGGCCCATCCTGACTCGATGCTTGCCGCCCTCATTCGCCGGGAGGGAAAGGTTACCGGTAAAACTCTCTTTGATGGCGCTAAAACTGGCTGCCCAACCGCGGTCAATCTCCTGAATGACTATCTTGACGATTTTGCGGAGGGGCTGGGAAATGTGATTAACCTCTATCTGCCGGAAAAAATTATTCTTGGCGGGGGCATCAGCAAGCAGGGTGAAAGTTTCCGAGCTGAACTGGAAAAACGTGTTCTGGATAAAAGCTTTAATATCGGCAGCCTGCCGACAACCCAGGTGGCTCTGGCCGAACTGGGCAATGAGGCCGGCATCGTGGGAGCTGCTTTCTATGCTAAAGACTGCCTTGAAGATCATATCGGGAGTTTCCATGAGGGGAAGAATCCTTGCGCCATATAGCCCTTCTCTGTGAATACGATGGGTCGGTCTTTCATGGATGGCAGGAGCAGGCCAATGCCCCTTCGGTTCAGGAGGCTCTGAGACTGGCCTGGCGCGAACTCAGCGGGGAAGACTTTTCCTTTCGCTCCTGCAGCCGTACCGATGCCGGAGTTTCTGCCTGGGCGCATGTCAGTGACTTTTTTACTGAGTCCGCCATCCCTACAGAAAAAATATCTCTGGCGCTCAATACCAAAGTTCCCTCAGGACTTTCGGTACTCAAGTCCAGAGAGGTTCCTGAAGCCTTTCACAGCCGTAAAGACCCTCTGGGCAAAGCTTATGTTTACCGCTGCTGGCTTGGACCCTCACGACCTTCTATTTTGAGGAATCTCGTAGCCCATTTTCCTCTGGATCTTGATCTTCAGCTCATGAACGAGCTGGGACAGCAGCTCTGTGGTGAGCACGATTTCAAGGCTTTTATGGATCAGGGATCGGTCGTGCGCCAGACTATCCGCCGGCTGGATTGTCTGCGCTGCGTTCGGCAAGGGGACGCCCTGGCCATTATCTGCCTGGGTGACGGCTTTCTTTACCATCAAGTACGCATTCTTGCAGGAACTTTAATTCTTGTGGGGCGGCAAAAACTCAGCCCGGAAGAAGTTTTATCTGCCTGCCGCCGCAAAGACCGCACAGCGCTGGGTCCGACACTGCCGCCGGAGGGACTGTGCCTGCACAAGGTGTTTTTTCCCGGAGGGCTCTTTAGCGAGGATGATGAAAACGCCTATAAGGCGCTCTGTCATTCGGCCGCGCTCTTCAATCCTCTCGATTTCAGTACGGAAAAGACCTGCTAAGCTTTTTCAGCTTTTTTGCCACCAGCGCAAAAGAGGCATACAATCGTCACAAACACAAGTTGATATTAAGGCATTGCTATTTTTAAGGAGGAGGCTTCCTGACGGAAGCCGTTTGGGTATGAGCGAAAATAACTGGTTGACAAGAAGTAATGTCTCTATGCTGACGGATTTTTACGAATTGACCATGGCCAATGGTTATCTCAGCAAGGGACTGGAGGAGACAAGAGCCAATTTCGACCTCTTTTTCCGTGACATTCCGGATGGCGGCGGCTACGCCATTATGGCCGGCGTTGAGCAGTTGATTCATTATTTGAAAGACCTTAGTTTCAGTGAAGAAGATCTGGATTACCTTCACAGTCTGAATACTTTCAGCGAAGCTTTTCTTGACTATCTCCGGCATTTTAAATTTTCCTGCGATGTCTGGGCGGTCAGGGAAGGTCGTCCCATATTCCCGGGAGAACCGATCGTGCGCGTTCGGGGTCCCCTCATGCAGGCCCAGCTGATTGAAACCATGCTGCTGGTGACCATCAACCACCAGAGCCTTATTGCAACAAAATCAGCCCGTATTGTGCGCGCGGCTGAGGGTCGTCCGATTATGGAATTTGGCGCCCGCAGAGCACAGGGATACGACGCCTCGGTTTTAGGTGCGCGAGCGGCCTATATAGCCGGTGTCGCAGGAACCTCCTGTACCATGGCAAGCCGCCAGTTTGGCATCCCTGCCATGGGGACGATGGCTCACAGCTGGGTGCAGTCGTTTAGTTCGGAATATGAAGCTTTCAAAGCCTATGCCGAGTCCTACCCCCGGAATTGCCAGCTGCTCGTCGATACCTACAATACCCTTCATTCCGGAGTGCCGAATGCCATCAAATGCGCTAGAGAAGTCCTGGAACCCATGGGTCAGCGCCTTGTGGGAGTGCGTATCGACTCAGGCGACTTGACCTATCTCTCCAGAAAAACGCGTGAGATGCTGGATCAGGCGGGCTTAAAAGACTGCAAGATTACGGTCAGCAACTCGATTGATGAATATCTCCTGCGTGAACTTTTGCATCAGGGCGCTTGTATTGACAGTTTTGGCGTCGGTGAACGTCTTATCACCAGCAGCTCCGAACCGGTTTTCGGCGGGGTTTATAAACTCTCTGCGATTGAGCAGGAGGGTCGGTTTGTGCCGCGCATGAAAATTTCGGACAATCCGGGTAAAATTACCAATCCCGGCGAGAAGGATCTCTGGCGTCTCTATAACCGCGACAGCGGCCGGGCTGAGGCTGACCTCATCACGCTCGATGGTGAAACGATAGATGAGAATAAAGCCCTGGAGATTTTCGATCCGCTGCATACATGGAAACGCAAAACGCTCAACAATTTCCGGGCCGAACGGCTGCTTGAGCCTCTCTTCAGGCAGGGCAGGCTTGTCTATCAAAATCCTTCCCTGGAAGAAATCCGCGCGTTCTGCAAGACGGAACTCGGCACCATATGGGAAGAAACGAAGCGCCTCGAAAATCCCCAGACCTACTATGTCGACCTCTCCCAGAAACTCTGGGATCTTAAACAAAGCATTCTTGAGAAATTTTCCAGACTCTGAGACAGTCGAAACTTTGTCGTAGTCTGCCATAGCCGTTTCAGCCCCGCCGCAGTCTGCGCAGGCCGATGAACACCTGTGATCTTTGATGAAGGTCTGTGACGTGAAAAAAAGCGCCGGCGAAAAGTCGGTGCTTTTTCATCTTGAAAAGAGAAGCTCATCATATTATCTTGATGATAAGAAACATTTTGAGGCAGTGCACAGAAGCTTTGCCCAGGGAGGAAAACTCATGAAAAAACTTGCCGTTAACAGTGAAAAAGCGCCAGCCGCTATCGGACCCTACAGCCATGCCAACATCGCAGGAGACTTGGTCTTTGTTTCCGGTCAGCTGCCTGTGAAAGAGGGTAAACTCATTACCGACGATATAGGCGAAGCGACCAAAGCCTGTATGGAGAATATTCGTCTGATTCTGGAAGCTGCCGGTTCTTCTCTGGATAAATGCCTGAAATGTACGATCTATCTCTGCAATCTGGGAGATTTTGGCAAGGTCAACGAAGTCTACGGAAGCTACTTTACGGCGGATTATCCTGCCCGCGTTTGTGTCGAGGTTTCGGCTCTGCCCAAAGGAGCAGCTGTGGAAATTGCTGCCATTGCCTGCAAATAAGGAAGAACATTCATGGATAAAGAACTCTGTCAACGCCTCACGGCAGTCCTGGTGCATGAGCTGATTCCAGCACTGGGCTGTACCGAACCCATTGCTATCGCCTACTGCACGAGCTGTGCGGCAAGTCTTCTGGAACAGGTTCCGGATAAAATCATCCTTGAAGCTTCCTCAAACATTATAAAAAATGTCAAAAGTGTCATTGTGCCGAACAGTCATGGCATGAAAGGCATTGAAGCAGCCGCCATTCTGGGGGCGCTTGCCTGTGCGCCGGAGCGTAAGCTGGAAGTTCTGGAAGGCCTCGCTGATGAACAAATCGCTCAGGCAGAGCGGCTCCTCTCCGCTGGGATCTGTGAGGTTCGACGTCTGGAGTCAACCCACCCTCTGCACATCATCGCGAGATGTCAGGCCGATGGACATGAAGCTCTGGCAGAAATCTGTGACCAGCATACCCATCTTGTGCGCCTTGCCTTAGATGGCGAAAACAAAATTGAAGAACATGTCGGCAACGCCTCTGCAGAGCAGAGTTTTGACTTCTCTGATCTCCAGCTTAAAGATCTTATGGACTATGTTGAAGAAGGTCATTTTGCTGAGGCTGAAAAGTCTTTGCTGCGTCAGTTAGAACTCAATTCAGCCATTGCCGAAGAGGGACTCAGCAATCAGTGGGGAGCCAGTATCGGCCGGCTTCACAAAGAGAAGATAAGCGGTGAAGAAAAGGCTTTCATTGCCCGCAAGATGGCGATCGCCATGGCTTCTGCCGGTTCAGATGCCCGTATGAGCGGTTGTGACCTGCCGGTGGTCATCAATTCCGGCAGCGGCAATCAGGGCATGACGGTCAGTATGCCGCCTTATGCTTATGCCAGGGTTTACGACATTCCGCACGAACGTCTGATGAAGGCCCTTGCCCTGGCGAATCTCATCGCCCTTTACCAGAAGAATTTCATCGGCCGTCTCTCGGCTTTCTGCGGAGCGGTCAGCGCTGCTGTTGGCTCCGTCTGCGCGGTTGCCTGGATGCTTGGCGGAGATGAGGACTTGCTGCAACGCATTATCAATAATACGCTCGGCACGATATCGGGCATGGTCTGTGATGGCGCCAAGGCTTCCTGCGCGTCCAAAATAGCTGCGGCGCTCAATGTGGCTTTTGATGCTTATGATCTGGCTGAAAGGGGAATCTCTTTCGCCAGCGGCGACGGCATTGTCAAAGCGAATGCCGATGAAACCATTCGTGCGGTCGGACGTATGGCGCGCCTGGGCATGAGAGCGACCGACGCCGAAATTATTGATATTATGCTCTCTAAAACTGCGGAGAAGGGGAGCGCCAGGTGAAGCGCATTTGTCTTATCGCCACAGGTGGAACGATTGCCTGCGTGCAGACGGAACAGGGCTTTGTTCCAGGCCTCAGTGGTCGGGATCTGCTTGCCCGTGTTCCCGACCTGGGTGATGTGGCGGCGATTGATGTTCAACAGATCATGAATATCGACAGCTCGGAGATGCAGGTTTCTGACTGGCGTTCGATTGCGCGGGCGGTATTCGGTGCGGCTGAAGCCTACGACGGGGTGGTGATTACACACGGCACAGATACCATGTGCTATACGGCGGCCGCCCTGTCTTTTATGCTTTCGGATCTTCGTATCCCGGTTGTTCTGACCGGAGCGCAGCGTCCGCTGCTGCTTGAAGACAGTGATGCGGTCAATAATTTGCGTGACGCCTGTGCAGTGGCGGTTTATGGGGAAGCTGGTGTTTCCATTGTTTTTAACCATAAGATCATCCACGGCAGCCGTGCTTTTAAAATGTATTCTAAAAATGATGATGCCTATGTCAGCCGTAACTATCCCTATCTCGGAAAAATAGAAAACGGTCAGGTCATCTGGCAGCATCATGCGAAAATCCAGTGTGGTCAGCCCCGGCTCTTCGTCAGCCTTAACGAAAATGTTGCCCTCCTGAAACTCACGCCTGCCAGCAATCCCTCGGCTCTGGACTATGTCGCAAAATATGGTTTCAGCGGCGTAGTTATCGAGGGCTTTGGCACAGGAGGAATAGCCAATCTCAACCGCGGTATGGCTCAGGGCATTCGCCGACTTACCGAGGAACGCCGCATGCCCGTGCTGATGATCTCCCAATGTCCTTATGACGGGGTCAATCTTGCTGTTTATGGTATCGGCGAACAGGCTGCAAAAGCCGGTGTCATTCCCGGAAACGATATGACCACTGAGACAGCGGTGGTCAAGCTCATGTGGGCGCTTGGCAAGACCCAAAATATGTCGGAGATAGCGGGGCTGCTGGAGAGCAACATTTGTGATGAGATCACGGGCGAACGGAAAATTCAGCCTGCGGACTGATGCGAGCTTGAAGTAAAGTCGTTATTTCGTGTATGCTTTCCTGAAAGAGGGCTCTGCCTGGCAGCGCCCGTTTTTATGTGCCGTCATTCTCAAAACGCCCTGCAGGGCTGAGGAGGAAGAAGATGAGAGAAGATTATGAAGCTTTGCGCGCAAAAATAAAAAACCAGATATCTGCAGCGACTAAGCTGGAACAGCTGGAGGAGATTCGTCAGAATGCGCTCGGACGCAAGGGAGAACTGACCAACTTGCTCAAAGGTCTGGGTCAGCTTGTCAAAGAAGAGCGCAAGGCGATGGGCCAGCTTGCCAACGAAATCAAAGAAGAGCTTAATGCGGATCTGGAAGCTAAAAAGACAGAACTGCTGGCCAAAGAACCGATCTTAAAGTTCAAACCTGACCTTAGCCTTCCCGGTAAGCCTGTTCCGTCCGGAGGGCTGCATCCGGTTACCCAGATGTGTTATGACCTCAACGATGCCTTTCGTTCGCTGAACTTTGAAATAGCCGGTGAAGATGAGATTTCCTCCGAGCAATATGTCTTTGACAATCTCAACTTTCCCGCCAACCATCCTGCCCGGGAAAGTATGGATACTTACTGGCTTGAAGGGGAAGCTTCAGACTCAGCTCTGGACCACCTCTGCCTTCGTCCCCATCTCACCGGCGCAAGTGTGCGTTATCTGCAGGAGCACGGGGCTCCCGCCCGTTTCGTTTATCCCGGACGCGTGTACCGCAATGAGAGTACGGACGCCCGTCACGAGCGCGCCTTTTATCAATATGAAGCTCTGATTGTCGATCGTGAATTTCCTTTTGCTGCGGGTAAACTGCTCATTGATACCATTCTTGAAAAAGTCTTTGGACGCAAAGTGAAAACGCGGATGCGCGCCGGCTTTTTCCCTTTTGTAGAACCTGGATTTGAGATCGATATGCAGTGTCAGGTCTGTGGTGGCAAGGGCTGCCGTGTCTGCAATCAGAAGGGCTGGCTCGAAGTGATGCCGGGTGGAACGCCTCATCCCAATGTCCTGAGAGCGGCTGGCCTTGATCCTGAAGAATGGACAGGCTTTTACATCAATATCGGGCTTGACCGCATGGTCATGATGCGCTACGGCATTAACGATGTGCGTCTCTTTCACAGCGCGGACCTGCGTTTTCTCCAACAATTTAAGTAAAGCGGGAGGGAAAAAAGATGAAAGTATCTCTGAACTGGATTAAAGACTATGTTGACTTGCCCGCTGACCTGAGTCCGGAACAGCTGAGTTCGGATCTGACCATGCGCACGGTGGAGGTTGAGGGGATAGAAAACCGTGCCGATAGTTTGAAAGGTGTACTTATCGGAACGATTTCCTCCGTGTCGCCGCATCCTGATGCTGACCGCCTGCGTATTGTTCAGGTCGATGTCGGCAGGCCGGAAGAACTGCAGATTGTCTGTGGCGGCAGCAACCTGGAAGTCGGTCAGAAGGTTGTTGTGGCGGTTCCAGGATCCTGGGTGCGCTGGCATGGCGAAGGAGAACCGGTCGAAATCAAAATGTCCAAACTGCGTGGCGTCCGTTCGGACGGCATGATCTGTGCGGCCAGCGAAGTCAATCTGGAAGGACTTTTTCCTGCTGCAGACGAACATGAGATCATGGATCTGACGCATTTTCCCGGAGCCGAAAACGGTAAAGAAGTGGCGGACGTCCTCAAGCTCAACGATCTGATTCTGGAAATCGACAATAAGTCCATGACCAACCGGCCTGACCTCTGGGGCCATTACGGCCTGGCGCGTGAACTGGCGGCGATCTACGATCTGCCTCTGCGTCCGCTGCCGCCTTTTGTCTGTCCGGATGACCTCCCTGAAACACCTGTTTCCATAGAAGACCCGGAGTCTTGCGGCCGCTATCTTGCCACCGTCTGGGAAGGGGTCAGGGACGTCCCCTCGCCCTATTGGATGCAGGTGCGTCTGGAACTGCTGGGACATCATCCGCGCAATCTCCTGGTCGATCTGAGCAATTACGTCATGCTGGCGACGGGTGAACCTAATCATGCATTTGACCTGGATTCTTTACATGGCGATATCCAGGTTCGCCGTGCCAAAGCAGGCGAGAAGCTGCTCCTGCTCGATGAAAGTGAGCCGGACCTAGACCCGCAGGATCTGCTTATTACCAGCGGGGATAAAGCTGTCGGACTTGCCGGCATTATGGGGGGTAAGGGCTATTCGATCCGGGAGAACACCCGGAATATGCTGATAGAAACGGCGATCTTTGATCCCCGGCTTATCCGCAAAATGTCTCAGCGTCATGAGCTCAGGACCGATGCCGAAGCACGTTTTGAGAAAGGGATCGACGATGCCCGGGCAGAGCAGGCTCAGGGTCTGATGCAAAGTCTGCTTCAGCAGCTCCAGCCGGAAGCCCGAATGGTGGCCTGCACGGACTGCTATCCCAGGCGTCAGGAGCCCATAACGATTGAACTTAAACGCTCCTATCTTAAGCGTCGCCTGGGCAAAGATTTGAGTTTTGAGGAAATCCGCAGCTTGCTGGAAAAGCTGGGCTTCGCCGTGGAAGAAAAAGATGCTGAAAGCTTAAAGGTTGGCGTGCCTTCCTGGCGAGCCACCGGCGATGTCAGTGAAGCCGCTGACCTTATCGAAGAAATCGCCCGCATGGAGGGCTATGAGAACTTTAAGGTGGAAGGCTGCCAGGTTCAGCTCGAACATGCGATAAAAGCTCCTCAAAAGGATTTTGATCGCCGGGTGCGCGAGTACCTTGCTACGCGTTGTGCGCTTCAGGAAGTTTACACTTATCCCTGGGTGGACGAAGCAGCTCTCAACGTTTGCGGCTATCTCGACGATGATACTCTCGCTCTGGCAGCGCCACCTTCGCCGGAACAGAAATATCTGCGTCCGTCCCTTTTACCGGGGCTCTTGCTTGCGGCTAAAGACAATGAACGCTATTTTGACAGCTTCGGTATTTTTGAGCTGAGTCAGGTTTTCCGCAGGCGAAAGGAGCGCTGTAAGAACGGCGAAGCGCTTCCTCAACAGGATCTTCACCTCGGTGTTCTGCTTTACAGCAGCGAGCCCTGGGAGGACTTCCGTCGTTTGAAAGGCATTCTTGAAGCGCTGCCCCAGTACTGCATTTGCGAAGCACTGCATTTTGCGCAAAATGAAAAAGACATTTGGGCAGACCAGGAGCTCTGGCTCGATATCTGCAATGAAAAAGGGGAGAAGTTGGGACAGCTTGCTGCCCTCTCTTATCAGAACCGCTGCCGCCTTGGCTATAAGCGAGGTTACCCCGTGATGCTGGAACTGAATATCAGCGCCATCACACCGCTTGCCTCGCGTCAGAACAGCTTTAAAGCGCTGCCGCAGTTTCCCCTCGTCGATATTGACCTCTCCCTGCTTTGCCGCGAAGACGTTCAGTGGTCTGACATCGTTGCTGAGATTGGCAAACGTGTTGAATCGCTCGAATTTATCAGCGAATACCGTGGAGCTCAGGTGGCTGAAGGCATGAAATCTCTGGCCTTCCGTGTGCGCATTGGCAAGGAGAACGCCACTCTGAGCGCTGAAGAAATCGAAGAAAAGCGACAGAGCCTGATCAACCGCCTCAGCCGTAAACTGGGCGCGGAAATCCGCTCCTAGGCCTGAGACACAGCGTTCATCAGGACCGGTGAGCCAGGTTAATGGGCAGTGGGCTAAGGTTCATCTTAGGACACATTTGCAGCTGTTCTTTCATGGGCTTTGCCTCCACCCCAGAAAATTTGCAAGTGGGCTTGACAAGAAGTTCAGAACAGGTATAATTGCAAATGTTTCACGGGGGTGTAGCTCACCTGGGAGAGCGCTTGAATGGCATTCAAGAGGTAAGGGGTTCGATCCCCCTCATCTCCACCAAATAAGGAAGCATATTTTGATAGAAAAATGTGCTTCCTTTTTCATTGCCGAAAAGCTTTGATTTCAAAGGGAATTGAGCCTTTTCGGGCAAAAGAGAAAGCTCTCCCGCGTCGAAACACCCTGAATGCAAGCCTCCTGGATCACCTGCAATCGACGGGCCATGGGTTTTGCATCATAATGTTGTCCAGGATTTTGTCCGCCTCCCCTCGTGGTTTTCATGCAACGTTTCAACTAGTGGATGGGCTGCCTTTTTGCGTGCTGGATGCCCTGCCTTTTATTCATGCAACTTAGCAATTAATGGATGACAGACCTTTTTCGTGCAGGATGACCCACCCTTTTTGCATGCAACGTTTCAACTAATGGAGGTTTTTGCTTTGGCTTTTAGTCAAGTCCACAATAGTGTGTAAATTTGTAGTTGAGTCTTTATCACTTCCTGTTTTTCTTAAGCCGCTTTAGCCAGGAGGCACTGCTGGCGTGCCAGG